>Ga0268356_10810_pt1 | contig 36995 bp, 44 predicted proteins | sample BioMet10_FD_194415 | JGI IMG/M metagenome (GOLD analysis project Ga0268356, IMG submission 194415) | Sewage microbial communities from Oakland, California, United States - Biofuel 10 (PacBio Assembly) | ecosystem: Engineered > Wastewater > Sewage > Unclassified | place: USA: California | collected...
GGGCTATCTCCGGCCTGAACGGGCATGGTACGAAAAGGTTGCGGCCCGGTGTCCGTGCCCGTTCGTGCAGGTCGAGGCAAACGTAGTCGTCCCGGTAGGGACTGCATCGGAAAAAGAGGAATATTCGGCAGCCACGATCCGGAAAAAGATTACAGGACAGCTCGACCGGTTCCTCGTTCCCTATACCGGTCCGGGCCCCGGCCCGCTCATCGCTTGCTCTTGATATCCCCACCCTTGCCGGTGGACCTGCGGAAACAATTCTTGCCGGCCCCGGGATTGACCGGAGCGTTCTCCCGTCACCGGGGTTTCGGGGCGGGACAGACAACGCCCTGCGCCGCTTTGAGAAATTCCTTTCCTCCGGTCTCGACCGGTTGCTGATAACAGGAACGATCCCGGCACCGGCATCGCGTCCGGCATGAGCCCGTATCTCCACTTCGGACATGTCTCACCGGTTACGCTCGCGCTCCGTGCGCAGGAACACGGCGGCCCCGGGTGTCCCGGCATTCTTTGAAGAACTCATCGCGCGCCGGGAACTTGCGGTAAACTTCGTAACGTACAATGACCGGTATGATTCATACGCCAGCCTCCCCGCGTGGGCGCAGCGGACACTCGCTGCCCATGCCGGCGACCGGCGTGAATTTCTGTACACCTTGGACGAACTCGAACATGCCGCCACTCACGACCCGTACTGGAATGCGGCGCAGAACGAGATGGTCCGGACCGGGAAGATGCAGGGCTATATGCGGATGTACTGGGGAAAGAAGATCCTCGAATGGTCGGCGACTCCGCAGGAGGCATATGCAACTGCCCTGTACCTCAATAACAAGTACGAGATTGACGGACGCGATCCGAACGGCTTTGCAGGTGTTGCATGGTGCTTCGGGAAGCACGACCGGCCCTGGCAGGAGCGGCCGGTCTTTGGCATGGTGCGGTACATGAATGCCGCCGGGCTGGAGCGGAAGTTTGCGATGGAAACATATCTGGAAAAAATGAGATGACGGGTGAATTGCACCGCCAATCCGGGCCTGCCCGTCTTTTGAGAGATACCGGTTACGGCTCTATTTTTTCAGGAGGTTTTTCCTTTGGCGTCCCGATCGTAAAGCCCGCTTTCCTCATGAGATAATAGGCTGCCGCAAGGCCGATAATGATGATACCGATACCGATCAGTTCGAAACCGTTGGTCTGTGCGGGGTCGAGCAGGATCACCTTACGGGCAATTGCAATGATCGCAAGGAGCACCACGATCTCCACGTGGATGACGTTATCCTCGATGTATGCCTTCATGGTGTCCAGGAGCTCGACTGCGATGAGCACTAAGAGGAACGTGCCGAGCACCGAGGTCAGTTCGTGGTTTTCGAGAAGACCTATGGGCGTGTTTGTTACGGAAACCCACAGGTACCAGAACATCTCGCCCAGCGCAAAGATAAGGACAATGACCAGCAGTCCGATGAGCAGCATGTAAACAAGTCGTTCAAAACGGTTGATGAATTCCAGCATCATCTGCCTCCGTACGGGATAAGATCGGGACGGTTTTTGTCATAGAGCCGCACGACATCGCCGATCACGATGACTGCGGGCGGTTTTACGCCTACTTTAGCGGCGATGGCACCAATCTCTCTTAGCGGGCCGGTCGTGACCCGACGGTCTTTCCTGAGGCCCCGCTCGATTACCGCCACCGGGGTACCGGCATCCTTGCCGTTTGCAATCAGGGCCTTTGCAATACCGGGCAGGTTTGCGACTCCCATCAGGATCACAATTGTGCCGCGGCCCTGTGCGAGGAGTTTCCAGTCGAGCGCGGATGCAGCTTTTGTCGGGTCTTCGTGACCGGTGAGGATGGTCACCTGCGATGCATACTTCCGGTGCGTGACCGGGATCCCGACCGATGCCGGGACGGCAAGGGCGCTTGTTACGCCCGGCACCATCTCGACTTCGATCTTTGCCGCCCGGAGCGTTTCGAGTTCCTCGCCGCCCCGGCCAAAGAGGAAGGGATCCCCCGCCTTTGAGCCGGACAATTATCTTTCCCTCTTTTGCCCGGGCAACCATCTCGTTTTCTATCTCGTGCTGTTCGAGCGTATGCTTCCCGCCGAACTTCCCGCAGTCGATCTTCTCTGCTTTTTTTGGCAGGGAAGCAAGGATCTCCTCGCCCGGGAGCTGGTCGTAGAAGATCACGTCCGCCTTTCAATCAGGTCGGCTGCACGCTGGGTTAAGAGGCCGGTACCGCCCGGTCCCGAACCAACAAGGTATACTTTTCCGGTCATAATGAGATCCCCAGTTTCCGGTATGCTTCTTCGATCAGGCTGCCCGCCTTTTCGCGGAGGTCTTTCCCGATTGCCCGGGCCTCCTCGATGGTCGCAACATCCCGTTCGATGCGCTCGATCCGTTTCCCGTCAAGGGAGAGTACTTCGGCGGTGAGGTGGCCGGCCTTACAGTAGATCCCCATGGGCGTGAAACATCCCGCCCCGACCTGCTCCATCACGGCCCGTTCTATGGCAACGTCTTTTCGCGTTCCCGGGTGGTCGAGCACCGAGAGCACTTCCATGAGCGAAGGGTCGGCCCGGCTCACGACCGCAATCGTTCCCTGGTTGGGGGTTGGGACGAACTTTTCCGGGGGCAGGCGCTCGCCCGGGATCCGGAGGCCGAGGCGCTGGAGGCCGGCTTCTGCGAGCACGATTGCATTGTACTGCCCTTCGCGGAGCTTCCTCATCCGCGTATCCACATTCCCCCGCAGGTCACTGATCTCGAGATCGGGATCGTGGCGGAGGAGCTGGGCTTTCCTGCGTGTACTCGATGTCCCCACGATCTTTACCGAAGAGACCGGGCCGAAGTACGCAAGGAAATCGGCAGGTGAATCGCGGGGAAGGATCGCGGCGATCACGAGACCCTGATGGCCGGATCGCGGGGATGTCCTTCATGCTGTGGACAGCGCAATCGATCTCTTTGTTGAGGATTGCATCGTCGAGGGCTTTGACAAAGACGCCCTGTTTTCCTATCTCATGGAGCGGGACATTGGTCACTTCGTCCCCCTGCGTGCTGACCGTCTTCTGCTCGACCTCGATCCCGAGACCTTTGAGTTTGTTTGCCACAATCTCAGGTCTGGGCAAGCGCGAAGCTTGCTTCCCCGGGTACCGATCCGGACCGTCATGCGAGGTAGCCCCCTGCAATCGTCTCGATGTCCTGCGGCGTGTGGGCAACGGACAGGAAATTGGTTTCGAACTGTGAGGGCGGGATAAAGATGCCACGGTCGAGCATCTTCTGCCACAGCGCGCCAAAGGCCTGCGTGTCGCACTCCTTGACTTCAGTATAAGTTCTGCTGGCGCTGTCTTTCCGGAAGATAGTACTTGAACATCGAACCGAGCCGGACAAAGGAGCCGGATTCGAGTTTGTCGGCCGGGAAGCGACTCTTCGATCAGTCCGGGTCTTCTCCGCGAGATCCTGGTAGATCCCCGGGTGTTCGTGGAGCCAGCGGATGGTTGCAATACCCGCGGAAAGCGAGAGCGGGATTTCCCGAGAACGTAGCCGGCCTGGTATACCGGCCCCTGCGGAGCGGTAAGCGACATGATCTCGCGCTTCCCGCAGAAGGCACCTATGGGCAGGCCGCCGCCAATGATTTTGCCGAGCGTAGTAAGATCGGGCCGAATGCCGAACATCTTCTGCGCCCCGCCGATGCCGAGCCGGTAACCGGTAATAACTTCATCGAAGATGAGGAGCACATCGTGGGCCTTTGGTAATCTCCCGCACCGCTTTGAGGATAACCGTCCTGCGGGATCACCGGGCCGATGTTCCCCATGACCGGTTCGATAATGAGGGCGGCAATAGTCCTTGTTTTTAGAGAGAAGCGTTTCGAGCGCCTCGGCATCGTTGTACGGCACCTGCCGGGTGTGGGCAACGAGATCCGGGAGCACGCCAGGCCGAGTCCGGGACGCCCATCGTGGTCGCGCCCGAGCCGGCCTTTACGAGCACCGCATCAGTGGGCTCCATGGAACCCGCCCTCGATCTTGACGATATCGGATTTCCCGGTAAAGCCCCGGGCGAGCCGGATTGCGGCCATGGTCGCTTCCGATCCGCTCGAAACGAACCGGACCATATCCATTCCCGGGTGATCGCCTGCAATGAGCCCGGCAAACTCCGGCTCCTCCGGGATCGGTGTACCGTAGAGCCAGCCTTTTTCTAGTCGGTCTGCGATTGCCTTTTTGATCTCCGGGCGGGCGTGCCCTAAAAGGAGCGGCCCGTAACCCATGCAACAGTCGATGTAGGTGGCGCCGTCAACGGTCGTGAGGTGCGATCCTTCTGCTTTTGCCGTGTAAAACGGGTACGGCTTGATCGCCCGGACCGGGCTGGAGACCCCGCCGGGGATGAGTGTCTTTGCCAGTGAGAAGAGTTCCTCGCTCTTCATTTCAGAGCCACCCGCACACGTCGCGTGCAAAATACGTGATGATGAGGTCGGCCCCGGCCCTCTTGATGCAGGTGAGTGTCTCCAAAACCGTCTCTTTTTCCTTAATCCAGCCGTGCTCTGCCGCGGCCTTTATCATTGCATATTCCCCGCTTACCTGGTACGCGGCAACCGGGATCGCCAAGTGTTGCGATATCGGCCAGCACGTCGAGATACGGGCCGGCGGGTTTGACCATTAAGATATCGGCTCCCTCCTCATAGTCGAGCTGCGATTCGAGATACGCTTCGCGGCCGTTTGCCGGGTTCATCTGGTAGGTAGGTGCGGTCCCCGAACGAGAACCCGGATGCCGCCGCTTCGCGGAAGGGGCCGTAGAGCGCGGAGGAGAACTTGGTCGAGTAGGACATGATCAGCACGTCCTCGTAGCCTTCCTTGTCGAGCGCTCCCCGTATCGAAGCAACCATGCCGTCGAGCATACAGGACGGGGCGACAATGTCCGCACCCGCTTCCGCGTGACTCACCGCAATCCGGTTCATCAGGAGGAGCGATTCATCGTTTAAGAGATCCTTATCCCCGCACCGGGTGCTGCCCACGATCCCGCAGTGGCCGTGGCTCGTGTACTCGCAGGCGCAGACATCGGTGATGACCACCATCTTCGGGTATGCGGCCTTGACTCTCCGGACCGCCTGCTGGACGATCCCGTCGGGGTCGTAGGCGCTTGTCGCGGCCTCATCCTTGAACGCCGGGATCCCAAAAAGGAGCACGGCCCGGCAGCCCCGATCGTACAGGTCGCCGGCAACGCCCGCGATCATATCGACCGGGTAGCGCGACTGGCCCGGCATGGACTCTATTGCCACGGGAGTCTTTGCAGTCTCATCGACAAACAGGGGGGCGACGAGATCGTTCTTGGAAAGCGTCGTCTCGCATAAAAGGGGCTGGATCGTGCGGGACCTGACCCGCCTCATGCGTCGCTCGGGAAACATACGCACCGTACCTCGGAGATTAATGATTACTGTTTGCTGGTGCATCCTATAAATGATTATATCACCCGGACCGGCCGGGGAGAACAATCCTTTTTTTTAAGGTTTGAAGGGCTAACGGGTACGTCATGAAGATCCTTTCCTTACCGGTCCTGGCCATTGTCGTGGCCGCGCTCCTCCTGTGTGCCGGGTGCACTTCGGCTCCTGCCGCAACGCAGGCTGCGGAAACACCGACCCCGACAAACGCTACGCTTTCCGCATACGCGCTCGCCCCCTCCGACCTGTCCGAAGGGTGGACCCTAGTCACGTCCCGCGAGAAGACCACGGCCGAGATGAGTCCGCTCGCCCGCGATCTTGGCTGGCAGGCCGGGTATGTCGTGGCCTATACGCTGCCTGCCAACAATTCGGCCGGCACCTGCACCCTGACCCAGACCGTGACACGTTATTCGGTGCAGAACATGTCGGATCTCGTATCCGTTGTTGCCGCAAACGAGCGGAAAGTGGGCGGCCTTGCCTTTACCGATCTCCCGGCACCGGCAACCGGGCCCGATACCCGGGCGTTTTCCGCAGTACTGGTGAACGGGACGCCGACTGCAACCCCGACCGGCGGCATGGAGTCAATCGCGTTCGAGAGCAGCGCACCCGTGGCAACGGACGGATATGTCGAAGTGATATTTGCGAAAGGCGATATCCTTGATGTCATCCGGATGAGCGGGACGTGTCCGCCCTACGACACAATTCCCTACGAGACACTCGCGTCCTTGGGAAAAACCGCGTATACGAAACTGGAATAACTCTTTTTTAGCAGGTCCGCTTCATCACGAACCGGTCCTCGTCCTCGCCGAAATACGCAGGGACGAGCGATTCCCGGGTAAATCCTTCGTGCGTGTAGAGCCGGACTGCCGGTTCGTTTTTGGGCGAGACCGTAAGATAGATGTCCGTTATGCCCCTGTCGGCAAGCACCCGGCATATCTCGCGCAGGAGCGCCGTCCCGATCCCGCAGTGCCGGAACCCGTCGCCGACCATCATGCGGAGGATCCATGCCTGTTGGGAATTATCGTGAACGACCGTTGCAACCGTGAAACCGACGATCTTCTCTTCTTCCACCGCAACAAGGAACGTTTGCGGCGAGAGGACTGCCTGCTGCCGGACAAAGACCGCGGACCGGTACGGCTCGTGGATGCCGGCAATTTCAAGTTTTGTGACCCCGGAGAAATCCCGGTCTTCGTAGGGACGGATACACAGGTCTTTTAGGGGTTCCGCGCTCATGTGCCGTCCCCTCCCGGTTACTGCCGGGTCTCTCCCTTCTTCTTTGCCCCGGTTGCCGTGCCCCGGGTAAGGGCGGCAACGATCGCTTCCGCTGCAACCCGGTCGCCGGCCTGCGCGTTCTCCCGGATCGATGCGGTTGCATCGGCAAGGATCTTTTTCGTGAGCACCCGGGAGAAATCGTCGAGGATCTCGGTTGTTCTTTCATCGCATGCGCCAAGCCGGGAAAGCGCCTTGTCCCGTTCCCGGGTCCGGACTGCCTCGGCCCATGCGTGGAGGGCGGCGATACAGTCGTCGGAAGATCCGCGCATGAGCTGCCGGGTAAAGACGCCGAGTTCTTCCTCGACAAACGCAGATGCCCGCTCTGCCTCCTCCTTGCGGGTCGCCATGGTCTTCTCGTTTACCTCGCGCAGGTTGTCGATGGTAAAGAGCCGGACACCGGCAACGGTCCCCGCTTCTTCTTCCACATCGCGGGGCTGGGCAATGTCGATGATGATGAGCGGTTTTGGCAAGCCGTCGGGCATCCGGGGGCGGGTACTCACGGCTTCGGCTAGTTCCGCCGTACGGATCACCGCGTGCGGTGCGGCAGTGCAGGAGATGACGACATCGGAGATTGCGATGTAGCGGTAGAGCTCGGAGAACTTCACCGCGTTCCCGCCAATCTTCTCCGCGAGCTGGACGGCGCGGTTGAAGGTACGGTTTGCCACATACATCGCGGTGAGCTGTTTTGCGGCAAGGGCCTGGGCCACGAGAAGGCCCATCTCGCCGCTCCCGACCACGAGAATGTGCCGCCCTGCAAGCGACCCGATCTCGGACTCGGCAAGGAGCACGGCTGCGGAACCGACCGACACGGCGCCCCGGTTGATCTGCGTGCGCTTCCGGGCCTCGATACCGACATGGACGGCCTTTGTCACGCACTGCGCGACAAAACACCCGGCGCTCCCGGCCGCCTCGGCATCGGCAAGCGCTTTTTTGAGCTGTCCTATGATCTGGTCTTCGCCCACGATCATCGATTCTATGCCGGCAGCAAGCGAAAAGAGGTGCCGCAGCGCGTCGCGGCCGTTAAGCAGAAAGAAGTCTTTCCTGCCCTGGCCGACCAGGAAATCGCGGAGGTCTGCCGCATCGCCTTCGACCAGAATTTCGACTCGGTTGCAGGTCTGGAGGAGGAGTACGCCGCTAAACTGTTTTTTTGCAGCGGCAAGGAATGCAGCCTCATCCGGGAACCGGAACGCTTCGAGCGCCGCGATATCTGCGGTCTGGTGGCTGACACCGGCAATGGCAAGTCCCGCCTCCCGGCCGTTCATGCAAGGTACCTCTTGGCGACCCGTTCCCAGGCCTGGTCCGGGGATTTGCTAATAAGCGACCAGACCTCTTTGTCGTGAAGCACCTCCCAGAGGATTCTGCGCCTGCCGGCCGGGGTGGTGTCCCGCGTCTTTAACTCCTCGCGGAGCCGGTGCTGGAGGGCGATCATTGCGTCAAGCCCCGGGTAACGTTTCTCGATGTCCTCGCGGATGAACCGCGAGATCGCCGGGCTCTTGCCGAGCGTGCTCATCGCGATCTCGTAGTGGGCGCCGACAGAAATGGCCGGGATGATCACGTCCCCGGATTCGCCGTTTGCGTTGTTGAAGAGGACGCCGAAGCCCCGGCAGATCGCACCGATCCGGTCGTTCTGCTCCTTGTCCGAGAGGGCTCCGATAACAAGAAACGCCGGTTCGATGATCCGTTCGAGTTCCTCGTCGCCCGCTTCGCGGGTGTCGAGCGTCTGGATCTGGACCGGGAGCGCCTTTGCCTCGGGGATGAACGACTTGCTCACCATGAGCACCTCGGCCTCGTTTGCAAAGTGCCCGGCTTTTCGTGCCGCTACAACTCCCCCTCCGAAGATTACAATCTGCTTGCCCGCACAGTCTACGAACAGGGGTATCATTGATCCATTATTAGGGTGGAGGCGTTACTTTAAGATATGGCATTTGGATCCGGGATGAGAGAAGACAAGGCCCGCACCCGCTGGACCATGCAGCGGAAATCACCGGGCAACACTATCCGGAAACCGCACAGAAACCCGCAGAAATGCGAGGGGGAATGCGGTGCCGGACTTCTCCGACGGAACCTTCCGACAAATGCGCCCGTTTCATGCCTGAAAGCACGATATACTTAAATCGTATGAGTGCTAATTTTGTAGAGCACACTGCGCCGATAGTGTAGTGGTTATCACTAGGCGTTGCCAACGCCTAAACTCGGGTTCGAGTCCCGATCGGCGCATTTTCTTGTTTTACTGGGAATGTTCAATTGAACCATTTCCCAATCTTTCCCATTATAAAATTTTAAAGAGATTTTTTGTCTAATTTTTCAATAAAATTGATTAATCCTGCAACATATCCTAGCGATTCATTTAAATCGGGTTGATAGGGACTGGGGTGTGCACATTCATTTCTTCTGGATAAATCCCCATGTAATCTTTTCATTTCAGCTTTAGAGATTAATCCCATCTCTTTTGCAACGGTAATTAATTCATGTTCTGTTCCAACAGTATCCCGGATCTCATCTATAGATTTGTATTTTGCCCATGCGGGTCTTATCAGTTTAATTTTTTTGAGCCCATCTGAAGTTATTTTATATTCTAAATAATCAATAAAACCCGCCCATGCCATAACAATAGAGGCACGGTATAATTTTTGTTCAATACATAAGAGAGATTCTTCAAATAATTTTGATTGGTGCAAACTTAAATGTTGCAACTGCTTTCTCGATTGATCCACATGTATAATTCTTGATGGAGAAGTTTCATATTTTGAAAATAAAGCATGAGACTCTGATTCAAATCTTTTAGTGTTAGTTAATATATCTAAAAAAAATTCTTTCATTAATATCAAGTCTGAAACAGATAATTCTTCATCGCTGCAAAAAAGTTATCATATACTTTAGGATCTGTCGTATCAGGCAATGTTAATTGAATATTGATATTTACTGTTACACCTGATCCTTTAGTTACTTTTTGAGTTGATAAAATTGAGTTATCTTTTGCTGATTGAGAACCATTAAAGTTAGAAATATTATCATTGGATTGATCTAAATCAACACTTCCTCCATTAAAATCGGCTAATTCACACAATGCATTGAACGTAGAAATCATGTAATTTATTGCCGATTTACCGGCTGATGATTTCGATGTGAAAAAGTTATTTATTTCTTTAATAGATCGTTTATTTGCATCAGGATAAATATTAAAAAGTTCTTTATATCCTTCTCGGATACCTTTAGCCAAAACGGTTCTATAATTATCAGTTCTATATTGCCGCCAAAGATCGGTGGGCTTACTCGAAGAGTCAATAAATTTAATATATTGCATTACTCTCAAAATTGGTCGATCATTACTTGATTTAAATCCAATTTGTTGAAACCAATCTTGTGTAGCTCCACTAGGGACACCAATTGTTCGAATTGTGCTTAAAAAATCTTTTAATTTTCCTGTGTTTGAAGTGTAGGGGATTTCTGCCATTTTCGCCACAATATCCTTCTTAATTTATTCAAAGGATAAATGTTTCTATAATGCTGTGAAAGTAAAAATGGGTGTGGTGTATTCTCATCTAAAACGAATGTCTGGATCTATTCCACAACCCCGCGTTCCACCAGCAGCGCAAGATATTCCTCACCGGAAAGAGGGCATGCAATAAGATTCTCAAATTCTTTTCCCGAGAGGTGCAACTGGGTCCGCATCTTTGCCAAAAGATCCGCAGGATATTCCCGGAGTCCGTGGCTCATGAACGTATGAACACCGGTGATCTTCCCGTTTTTCGTAAGATAAAACAGTTTGTGGTGGGAATCCTTTGCCTGAAACCCTTTCTTGAGTAACGCTGCCTCGATGTCCCGGGCCTTGCAGGTCTTCACAGGCTGACACCGGCCGGCACAAGCGATGTCAGGTTGCTGCGGAGCCGTAAGGCATCCGCGGTAAGGTTTGCCGGGTCTGCATCGACATAGACTTCCCAGAGTGTTGCGAGCTCTTCGGAAATTCCGGCAATTCCTTCCTCCAGCGTTTCCGCAGAGACCACGAGTCCGAACTCTTCATTGGAAAGCGTAAGCCGGTCGTTTTCGTGCTCCACGGTAACGAACAGCTTCCGGGCCAGACGGCAAACGCGGCCGCCAATCCTGATACGGTCGAGACTGATGGTCTGGTCTGCCATCTTGAGCATAATATACATACGTTCCGTTTCCGGGGTAATAGTGTTTCCGTTCAGGGAAAAACGGGGGCCTTTACCGTCCCGCTCACAAGAGATGTCACCGAATTGTTTCCCATCCTCCCCTCCACCAACCACAATTCCAAGCGTTTATCATGGTCTGTCCTAAACGATGAATCTACAGACCCCGAGGCTGAACCGAAAATGAAACCAACCTCCGTCCCTATTGTGCTTGCCGTCATTGCGATCATGGTATTTTCTGCCGGCTGCACCAGTACCGCACCGGCTGCTGCCAGCCCGTCACCATCGACCCCGACCATTCCGCCGCCGGTCTCCATTGCCAATACTCCCGTCCAGTACAAGGATGTCAATGGCGTCCGGCTCGCGTACTGGGAATGGGGATCCGGCGAACCCGTCCTCCTTATTGAGGGATTCTCAAGCGAGGTCGCAAACGACACTCCCACGCAGGCCCCGTGGAACGAGACCTTCCTTTCGATCCTTTCCTCCAAATACCATGTCTATGCCTACGATCACCGGGGAATGGGGTACAGCAGCATGAACAATGTGACCCCCACGATCCCCATCTATGCCGATGATGCGGCAGGGCTGATCAAAGCTCTCGGGTACGACAGCATGAACGTGTACGGGGAGTCCATGGGTTCGTCGACCGCGCAGCAGCTGGTCATCACCCACCCGGAGGTCGTGCGGAAGCTGATCCTCGATTCCAACTCATACAGCGCAAACATCCCCGAGTGCCAGACCCTGCATTCGACCCTCATCGAAGTCGCAAACGACACGACCGCGAGTCCGGGCCTCCGTGCCGAAGCAAATGCGAACCTTGCCTTTAACGGGACCTGGAACGGCCTTGCCGGTATCAACAAAACCGTCATGCTCGTGGTAGGAACCGGCGACGTGATCACGCCCCAGGCAGTCTCGGCCCGGATGGCCGGGCAGATCAACGGCTCCTGGCTCGTGCGGTTCCAGGGGCTCCCCCACATCGGGAACCGGAATGCACCGGTCCAGTATGGCGAGAACGCGGTGTACTTCCTCGATACGAACGAAGCCCCGCTTGCGTCCCCGTAACGGTACGGGGAATCAGACTTTTTTTTACCCAGCCGTTCCGGGCCTCCGGCCCGGGTGCCCCGTAGGGAGTGGAGGCGTTCCCCGCTCTTCAGAATAAGAGGAGATACCCCAATCCGGGTAAACCCACAAAAATGGCGTTTCCTTCAAAGACCATGGCCCACCCCCTGTTATAGCAGGGTTTTGCCTCACAATAGCGTACATTAGGGTTTTACAGCGCCACGTAAAATGCCCGGTTTGTCCAAAATCAGGGCAAATCAGCGTTTTCTGGAAAAAATGGGTAAAACTGCACGCGTTTTGTGCATTTTTTGAGGTTTGCTGAAAGGTGGGCTGACAAGTCTCCGACGAAGAATCCGGGTGGAGAAAGATAAGGTCCGGATACCCTGTTTCACCCCCAATGTTCTCTCTCAATAAGAGCGATTCTCATCATACATAGGGATTGGAGACAAAACCCCATCAAAAATCCCGGCCTCATGACCCCCCCACCCCTCCCCCAAAAGCTCAGGGTAGGGGGGTGGCCTCCGGAATTTTAGTAACCCCCTCCCCCTCAGTTTTCCATTTTCGCAAATAGACCCCCACCCCCCCTGTTCTGCATAAAACAGGGGACCACCCCCCATCTCTTCCAGTCCCAAAAGGTGTGCTTCGCGTGGAGTGTCCGGCGTGAGGGGGAGGGGGGGACTACCCCTTCGGTCACGATCAGGGGAGGTGGGGTGATCGCATGAAGGGGTGGGGGTACCCCCCCTCTCTGCAAAAATGGAGGTCACCCCCGGCCCCGGATCAAAAAATTGTTGGCCGGCCCCCCTCCCCTCCCGCTCTGGTAAAATTGAAGGGGGGTGGGGGGGTTTGGTCTGGCAGGCCGGGTCCTCCTAATCAGTTTTGGGTACCTGAACAATTCCGGAAATACCTGATGGGACAACCAGCAGGATTACCGGATGTTCTCCAGGATGTCCAAACCCAAAGATCCAGGTATCCGGAGTCTGTACTATGCAGCATTTTCATGTACAACCCGAACAGCAACGAACATCTATCTCGTATGGCCGCCAACACCACACTGATAAGCCATGAAATACTGTCCCGAATGCGGCAAGCCTCTCGCAAACGAGGCCGCGAACTTCTGCGACAACTGCGGGGCAAAACTTTCCGCTTCCCCTACGATCACGGTCCAGCCGCCGGAAGGTCCGGCCGGCTCATCCACGCAGGGACCCGTGACCCTCGTACAGCCGGTCGAAGAGAAGAGCACGGCAGTTGCGGCCATCTGCTCGCTCGTCATCCCCGGCCTCGGCCAGGTCTATGACGGCAAGCTCGAACGCGGTTTTCTGATATTCTTTGGGACCGTTATCGGCTTCTTCCTCCTCATCATCCCCGGCCTGTGCGTATGGGCGTTCGGGATCTACGATGCTTACGATATCGCGTGCAAAATGAACAACAAGGAGATCCCGTTCCTCCCGACAAAAACCGCACACCTGATCCTCTTTGTGATCCTTGCCATTGCCACCGTGGCTGTGGCCGTTATCCTCGCATCGCTGATGCTGGTCGCTGCAATCTTCAGCCCTGCAATGATGCACGTGGCATGAGCCGGCGTTCACCGGCAGTAATTTTTATGGGATCGTACCGGGAACCGCAATCTCCCGCATTCCCTGGCATCATGCGGTACAAAAACGCTCCTCTGCCAAAAAACAGCAGTTTATTGCAGGGAAATGCACCCGGCCCGAGCCGTTTTCCCGTACCACAAATCCTGTAAAGACCAGATCTAGTAAAAACAAAAAAAGGGTTTTATGCCTCCCACAAAAAAGCACCGGTTTTTTTATGGCGACAAGAACTTCATGACTTCGGTGTCGATGTCCCCGAAGTTCTTCGTGTTGAGCAGCTGCACGTGCGACCCGGTCACCTGCTCATAGGTCGTGGTGTACAGATCGCGGAAGGTGATATGGGGATTGTCCCGCAATGCTTCAAGGACATTTTCGGTAAACTCGTCCGAGAGCCACTGGCGGATATTCGAATCGTAAACTGCGCCAAGAGAGGGTTCGTTTTTATTTGCGCCGGTAAAGTACAGGAGTCCCTTTGCCGTTGCATTGGCAGCAACGCTCTCCCCAAAGCAGGTATCCACGAAAAAGACCATCTGCCGGTATTTCCCTTCCCGGGCCATCGTATCGGTGAGAGCGGTAAACTTTTGGGCCGATAACGAGGTGTCGGGTACCGGGAAGACGATACTGCCCGGCGAACCGTGGCTGGCAATATAGACAAAGACATCGGTACTGGCATTGGACTCAAGGACCACCGGGGTCTGTGCGGTCCGGTTACCGGTAAGAACTGCCGCAAGCGTCTCAGCGGTCACGTTCGCGCCACGGTAATCCACCTGTGCACCGGACCGGAGGTTTGCTCCCCCGACAATGTTGTGGACATCCCCGCGCACCGGGTTCTGCGAGGAGGAAGGAACATCATCGTACAGCATAAGGATGATGTGGTCGTCGGAAACGCCGTTGTCTTTCAGGAGCGTGTACATTGCAAGGGCATCGGACTCGTGCCGGTAGTTTGCCCAGCCGGAGGATGGCCCGACAATAACCGCCTCAAAACCGGTCCGGTTTACCGGGGGAACATAGTTGCCGTTTTCGGCACCGGGAGCATCTGCCGTAGAGCTCAGGGTCATGAACTCCTGCGAGGCCTGCGAAAGCCCGCCGGATTCCGCGATCAGCTTGGACTCGCCGGATTTTTCCGAACCAATAACCCCGAGCGACTCATAGGTCCCGTTCCGGATTGCCCAGTGGGAATAGTAGGTGATCACCGGGTCCACCCCGTATTCCGTATCGTAGATGAACGGCTGGCTGGCCCCGGTAACATACGGGCTCTGGCCTTTTAAGAGGCCGGCAATTGCATCGTGTGACTGCTGTGCAGTCCAGTCCTCCACGGTATCGTTCCCGTCTACCACATACTTAAACGAGTCCGGCTGTGACTCAAACGGCGCTGCTTCCTGTCGTGCCGTGGTATAGGCAGCAAGGAGGACGGCATCGTACGCAGGCGCTGCATAATCCGTGGGTGCAGTCCCGAATTTTTCCGTATACGCTTCGGTAAACCCGCTGGTCGGGTCTGCCGTTGGCGACGTTCCTTCAAGGCCCTCCGCGCTCTCCCCAAGCGTTGATACGAGCACCGGTGTTGCCGCAGCATCGGCAAGGATCAGTTTCGTGGATGACCCGGACCGGTCGATGGCTTTCTTGATGGTTGCAGCGTCCTCCGGGCCGCAGGCCGCAATGATATATTCGGGGTTTGTTGTGAGTGCGTCGCTGACAGCGGAATCCAGCGTTGCCGAGCCCGGATCGAATTCCTGGATTGAGGTGAGATCGATACCGGCCTCCGTGGCAAAGAACCCGGTCCAGTCATAGAAGGTGCTGCCATAGGTCGTGTTCTCGGTAATTAGCGCAGCACGTTTCACTCCTTTTTTATGGAGGATGTCGACAATGGCTTCGTCCTGTGCCACATCGCCCTGTACGGTCCGCCAGAAGTACCCGGTCTTCCCGAATGCCCGGATGATATCGCCCGAGGTTGTAAGCGGGCTGATGAGAAGCTTCTTTTTCGCGGCAAACTCCGGAGCAAGCGCGTAGACATCGTCGCTTGTCGGCGGCCCGATTACGATATGGATGGAATCGTCGGCAAGTAGTTCGTTTGCTAGCTCCGATGTGTTGCCGGCACCGGTGTCTTTGTACACCAGTTCGACCTGCCGTCCCCCGATGCCTCCCTGGGCATTGATGGTATCCTTTGCCCATTCCAGCGGATCCTTGAGGTCGACATCGCCGGTTACCGGGAGCAGGACCCCGATGCGGACCGGCGTATGGAGATGGATCCAGGTATATCCTGCCCAGCCTGCGACGATTGCGAACAGGACTATCACAAGAATTATTGCAATTTTTTTCCTGTCGATGGTAATCACCCGAAAGAAGCGTCATACTCCGGGTTTTGCGGATTTTACCGGAGAGAGGTACACGTACCTGTACATTTTAATAACCATTTTTTTCCATGGATTATGAAAGAAGCGGAAATGATCCTGACCGTGTGCCGGCTACAATCCTTACGGGAGCAGATTGCGGGGATTTATGAGGGATTATGCCCCATCTCCCGGTATCCTGTCCGCCAGGACAAGGGGGAGATGAGTTCCCTGTCATTATATACCAAAAAATCACCGCTTTCTGCACTGGTATTATTTATGGTCTGTCTTGGGATCGCCGGGAGCGTTATTTGCGGAGCATACTATACTGCCGTCGACCTCCCTCAACAGGAACAGATCCAGCCGCCTTCAAACAGTATGAGTGAGTGCATAAGTGACTGCATGCAATATGAGTATAAGGGATATCTCGACTGCGCGATCGAATGTCATGGACAGGGTCAATGAGGGAATAAAATCACCCTGATTTTATCTTTTGGCATTTCCTGACCAAGAGAGAAAAACCGTTTATTTAATACGTGGCCGGAGAGCAGCGCTTCTTAAAAAAAAGCAGTTTGCAGATAACAGCCCTTATACGGGAACAGTTCCTATCGGAAAAACCATGCAAAAGGCCGGAGCTATCCTTCTTTTCCTCTGCATTCTTGCCGCATGTGCCGGATGTACCGGGACAACTCCTGGCACCCCGGGAACTCCCGCACCGGTCACTCCCCTGCCCTCCCTCCTCACAGTGAATCCCGTTGCAACCGCGAACTTCATACCCGCCCCGACCCTCAATAACCTCTCGGTCTTTTTCATCCCGGTCGGGCAGGGCGACTCGATCCTTGTCATCACGCCTCATCGGAAGACCCTGCTGATCGATGCCGGCCTGCCGGATGCTGCGCCGACCGTGATCCGCCTCCTGAAGCGTGAGAATGTCACAGCGCTCGATATTGTCCTTGCCACCCATGCGCATATCGATCATATCGGAGGCATGCCGGAGGTGCTTGAAACCTTCCCGGTAAAAGAGTTTGTCTGGAACGGGCACCCCCGCAAGGCGTCCCCGTACACGAAGCTGATGGCGGAAATAGAAAAAAAGAAGATCCCACTGACCGCGGTAAGCGCCGGTGACACGATCAGCCTCGACCCGGCACTTTCCATTGCGGTCCTCAATCCGCCCAAGCCGGGCTTTAGCGACCCGAACAACAACAGCATCGTCCTGCGCATGACCTGCCGGAATGTCTCGTTTTTATTCACCGGCGATACAGCGCAGGCATCCGAAGCCTCCATGCTTGCGGGGAACATGACACTCTCTGCCGATATTCTCAAGGTCGGCCACCATGGGAACATACACTCCACAAGCGCTGCATTCCTTGCCGCGGTTCACCCGACGCTTGCCATTATCGAAGTCGGGGAAGCTGCCGAAGGCCACCATCCGTCAGAGAAGACGCTTGCCCGGCTGGCAAAAGAGAACATTACAGTGTACCGGACGGATCATGACGGGATCGTTGAAGTCTCGACAAACGGGACCGGGTATACGGTTGCGACCTTCCCGGCCGTTTCCGCTATACCGCCGGCACAGGCATCAGCGTAACGAGGAGAAGCAGATCGCTCACTGCTTTTTGAATTCTATCGCCATTTTTATCCTGCGGGCCAGCTCGGCAAACTGTGCTTTTGAGGCATCGCCTTTCTGAAGATAAAAATCCGCACCTGCATTAATTGCTTCGATAATAAGCTCTTCCCGGTCATGTCCGGTAAAAATAATAAAGGGAACCGGGTTGCCGGCAGCTCTGATCTTTTCAAGGAAGGTAAGGCCGTTCATTTCCGGCATCTGGTAGTCAGAGACAACGGCATCAAAATTCTGTTTTGCCATTTCAGTAAGCGCACGTTTGGCAGAACATATCGTGGTAACGGTAAAGTCTCCCGATGCTTCAAGGAAGATCTTTCCTATATCGAGAAGCGCGGGTTCATCGTCAACATAAAGAACAGAATACGTCACGGAAGATTCCCCAATTCTTTTGAAAAACTAATATCTGGAAATATTTTAATCGGCGAATCAGATCATTGTGATATACATCTATAAAAGGATTGTTTATTTTATCTGATAACAAATCGGGCCCCTTTATCCAAAGGCTGAGATATTCTGATGTATTTGCCCCATTATTACTAATGCACAAGGCCCGATTTGATCCGGAACGGTTGTTTCATGGTTTCTGAAAGAAAGTTCGCCATGCAACCACTGCCCGGCCCATAAGAAATTTATTATAAAATTATTATGCCGGTTTTGAGACCGCATTTCGGCAAATCTGAAAAAATCGCGCGAACGGGGCCGGCGGCATGTGTGAAGTCCCGTGGCGGTAAGTCCTGCTTTAACCGGAAAATTTCCTAAAAAAGTTGGGGCGGAAAAATCCCGCACGAAAAAAGCCTAAGGCGAGATTCGAACTCGCGACTTCCTCCTTACCAAGGAGGTACTCTACCGGGCTGAGTCACTTAGGCATTGTTACATTCTGCATATATGAGGACCCGGGCATGTTTCCCTGACGATGAGAGAACGGCATTAACCGGATTATTGCTTCACAGGCAGATTGCCTAGATACATTGTAGGTTTACCTTATAAAATATTACGGAAACTCCTGTATTTTTCCGCGGGCGGCAGGTATTAACCCGGGGGTGCCGCGGGAAAAATCAGGGTTTCATCTTCACTTCGAGCTGCGGGAACGGGATCTCGATACCCTCTTCCTTGAATCTGCGGGCAATTCTCGTATTGATCGCGTCCTTGACCTCGTCGGGAATATTGTAGGCCTTTGCCCAGATATAGATCACGAATTTTAACGCAGAGTCCCCGAATTCCTGGAAGAATACCTTCGGGCCCGGTTCTGCCATGAAATAGTCCGTATTCTTAATTGCGTCGCTGGCAACATCTGCAAGGATCGCTTTCACCTTCTCAATATCGGATCCGTATGCAACCGTGATGGGGATAGTGTACCGGAGCATCGGGTCGGGTTCGGAATAATTCATCACGCTGTTTGAGGTAATCTTGTTATTGGGGATTGTGACCAGTTTCCCGTCAATAGTCCGGATACGGGTGCTCCGCGTCCCTATCATGAGCACGTCGCCATAATAGGTATCGACCATGATACGGTCGCCTACCTTGAACGGCTTGTCTATCGTTATAACGACGCCGCCAAGGAAGTTGGAGAGGAAGTCCTGCGATGCGAGGGCGAGGGCCGCACCTGCGATGCCAGCGCCGGCGAGGAATGGTGTGATGTTGATGTCGAGATTGACAAACACCAGCATGATACCGGCAAACCAGACAACATAGCGTGCCGCCAGTTCGAGCAGATCGACCAACCGGTCGTCCGCATCACCTTCCGTCTTCTCGGCCCATGCATGGCCGTAGATCCGGATGATATCGTGGAGGAGCGAGGAGACAATCCAGGTCCCGAGCAGGATATAGATCGAGTTGAGCACATCGTCCGAGACGATCACGGAATATTGCGCCGGGACAATATCGAAGTACTTCAGCGCAATGTAGATAGATACCGCGATAATGCCGACCTGGACCGGCGTCCCGATAGCGGCAACAATGATGTCGTCCCACTTGGTCTCGGTGGTCTCGGCGTACTTTTCCAGCCACCTGACAATAATCCGTGCGACCCCGGCAATGGCAAACCCGATAAGGATCACCGCGACCGCAAACAGGAGGTTGTCACTCATATACGTATACTTATGACAGCGGGCAGTAAATAAGTATGAGATAACATGGCGACGGGAAAAGAGATCGCGGAGACGCTTCGCGGACTGGTGGACCGGGATATGACCTTCATGCACATCTGCGGGACACATGAAGCCGCAATCGCCCGGACGGGCCTTCGCAGCATCCTGCCGCCGCAGCTCAAGATTGTCATGGGCCCGGGCTGCCCGGTTTGTATCACGCCGCAGGGAGAGATCGATGCGGCGCTTGACCTTGTCGACAAGGACTGCATCATCGCAACGTACGGCGACCTCCTCCGGGTGCCCGGTTCGAAAGGTTCTTTAGAGTCCTGCGGCGGCGATGTGCGGATCGTGCAGGGCGTCCACAAGGCTGTCGAAATCGCAGAAAAGACCGATAAGGAGGTTGTCTTCATCTCGGTCGGCTTTGAAACGACCGCACCCACCGTTGCCGCGGCCATCCTCTCCCATCCGCCAGAAAATTTCTCGATCCTTTCCTGCCACCGCCTCGTCCCGCCCGCGATGAAGTGGATGCTCGCACAGGGCGAGGCAAAGCTCGACGGTTTCGTGCTTCCCGGCCACGTCTGTGCGGTCATGGGGTACGAGGAGTACGAGCAGTTCCCGGTCCCTCAGGCTGTTGCCGGATTCGAGGCGGACGATATCCTGCTGGGTCTTTTGATGCTCGTCGAACAGATCCGCGAAGGGAAGCACCGGGTCGATAATGCCTACCCGCGGGTTGTCACCCGTGAGGGAAACGTCAAGGCAAAGAAGATCATGTACGAGGTCTTTGAACCCGTTGACGTAGAGTGGCGCGGCTTCCCGGTTATCCCGAAGTCGGGCTTACGGCTGAAAAAGGAGTTCGAGCAGTACGATGCGCAGAAGAAGTTCGATCTTGTGTACAGGAAAGTGAGCAAGAACTCGGCCTGTATCTGCGATAAGGTCCTGCGCGGCATCGCACAGCCGACCGACTGCAAACTCTTCGGGAAAGTCTGCACGCCCCGGACCCCGGTCGGTCCCTGCATGGTCAGCCACGAGGGCGCCTGCAAGATCTGGCACCTGTATCAGGTCAGGAAGTTATAATCTTTTATACAATACCGGGGCCGCTTTTTTTAACGGGTTACCCCGTAAGACATTCCCGGATCATTTTTACAACCCGGTCCCTACAGCCCGGGATCTCCCGTATATCGCCGGACCGGTCCACGCCATCGATAAAGACTTCGCCTGAGGGCCGTATGCCCGCGATATTCATGAAGGGCATGAGCACTTTTCTGGTACAGGTAAAATTTTCCTGCCCGGGCCGGCCGGATACCGAGAGTATGACTCCTTTTGCCTTTACGGGCACCGCTGTTCCAAGCGACTGCGCTGCATAGTGCGCCTGGAACCGGTCGATGAGCACTTTGAGGTTCGCTGGTACGGTATTTGTGTATACCGGCGTACAGATAACGACGAGTTCTGCCCCGGCAATGGCTTCAAAAACCCCATCCATATCATCATCAAAGATGCAATAACCTGTGTTAAAACACTGGTAACAGCCGATGCATTCGCGGATATCCATATCGTGCGGGTATAGTATCGTACAGCTCCGACCGACATCCTCCGCAGTTTCCTGCACCCACAGTGCGAGCCGGCCGGAGTTCCCTCCGGCACGGGGGCTCGCCTGGATAATAACCACGTCATGAGGCGGGAGTGAGACATTCTGTCTGACAGAGTGAGTGTTCCGCTCGAAAAAACCGACCGGGTCGCTCTGCAGATCCTGCTCCCATTCCGAAGCCTTTGCAAGGGCCGCTTCTCCGGCCCGGAGCGGGACATCCGGTTCGTATTCGTAGGTATTGGTGCGGAACATGACGGGAGCGGAACCTTCCTGATGCATGCTTACCGTGTATACCGGGAAAAACCCGGATAAAGATGAGACAGGTCTTCCCGACTAACGATAAGATGGAACACCGATCCGCCTGCTTCGATATCCCGGACATATAAGCGGTTCCATAACCCTCGTTTAATTGACAGGATTGGGAGACAATAAGGGTATTGCCTGCTGCCAGCCTGTTCTTCCCGCAGATGATATGGATGAGATCCTCCTCCCTTCCAAAGGTTTAAACGCATTGATAACGTTATTAACTTGGCATTTCGTGCCTCGGTAGGGTAGTGGACATCCTAGAAGCCTCCGGAGCTTTTGACCCGGGTTCAAGTCCCGGCCGAGGCGCTCATTGCTTTTCCGGATTTTTTATTGCTGTTTTTGTGCGAACGCTTGCATATTCTCATGACGGCCGGCATTAAAACCGACAATCCATATACCCACCGACAAGTCCCGCAGGTGTATTTCCCGGTTTCATCAAGGACAACCGGAACAAACTCCTCCCGGATCTCCGGTTCGTGTAAACTTTAAATTACATTAAGTAGAATTATTGTTACAAATGCGCCGGTGTTGCGCAGGGAGAGGAAACGGGATCCGGCTCGACGGGAACGGGACACATGACCGGCACAAAAAATCAGCAGGGGCTGCATCACGGAGGCTCCGAAAAAAACTGCCCTGTCCTGAACTGCGTGAAAGACTGGTGTTCCCGGATATTTCTCTTCGTGCAATCTACCGGAGTTCATTGTAACCAAAACGTGTGCTAGGCAATCCATGTCGTTGTATCCATAAATTACCGGAGTATCCCATGAAGGCAAAGATCGCACTTTTGTGTATTTTCCTGCTCGTCCTGATGGTTCCGTTTGCCTGTGCGGCGGACAGCACTTCAGGCAGCAGCAGTACAAGTTCGAGCAGCAGTTCGAGTACCAGTTCGTCGAGCACAAGCCAGAACACCGATGCTTCATCGTTGGTGTACGTCTCCAACGTCACCATGGAACCGGAGGTTTTTTTCCCCTACGAACAGGGCACTATCTCTGTCACGCTGACCAATGCCGGCACTTCGGCAATGGGACTTTCGGGCCCCGATATCCTCAGCGACAAGGTACACATCGTAAAACAGGTTGACTGGGGGACTATGACCTATGTCGGCGCCGGATCGACGGTAACCTATAAGTTTGTCGTAACGGTCGACCCGCCGGACGGGACAGACTATGCACTCTTTACTATCGGTACAAAATCCGGAAATGCCATCCATTATCCGCTGACGATCAAGGTGGATTCCGATCCCCTCATCGCGGCCATTGCCGATCAGCCCGATACCTTTTCCCTTGACGGCACCGCAAACGTAACCCTCCGGCTCATCAATACCCGGGGCGGGACCTTAAAGAACATCGTCGTAAGTACGGAAGGCGACGGCATTGAGGTTACCCCCAAGCAGGAATACCTCCAGGCGCTGGAGGCAGACAATTCCGGGGATCTCGTCTTTACCATCACCACCCACAAGGAATCCAACCTCACCTTCGATGTGGATTACCAGAACGGTGACAACGACCATACCGTCAAAGTCGTCCTCCCCATAGAACTGGGCAGCGACAAGACCATTGCGGTACCGGTCTTAAACAACTGTTGAACTCTCCAGCAAAGGTGCCTATTACGATATCACCGGCGATATCACCAATGCCGGCATTTCGGATGCAAAAGGCGTTGTCGTGACGGTCGGCGATCCGGCAGTACCGGCCGGGACCTACCCGGAGTACTGGCATCGGAAGTATAGCCTCCGATGATTCCGGAAGTTTTCGAAGTCACATTCTCGGCCCGGAACCTTTCCGCAATTCCGGTGGTCATAACCTGGAAAGATTCCGCCGGGAATAATTATAAGATCACAAAAACTGTCGACCTCTCGAATTCAGCCGGAGCCTCGATTGAATCCGACGGCAGCAGCACCGGTTCTGTGGGCCAGAGTGCCGCTGCGGGTCAGGGGCAGTTTGGCGGGACGTATCCGGGAGGCATGAGCCGCAGCAGTTACAGCCGCAGTTCCCCCTCGATCTTCTCCGGAAACGGCCATGGTATCAACTCGTTCTATCTCCCGATCGCAGCCGGTATCATCGCAGTCGTCTGCATTGTCCTGTACACCAAGCGGAAATGGGTCCTTTCGAAGATAAGAAAACAGCAGTAAGGGGTGCGGCATGACCGAAACCCCCCTGATCCAGCTTGTCGGCGTGACCAAGACCTATCATCTCGAGAGCGGCGATTTTACTGCGCTAAAAGATGTATCGCTGGACATCCCGGAAAACGATTTTGTGGCAATCATGGGTCCGTCGGGATCCGGGAAATCGACGATGATGAACCAGCTCGGTCTCCTGGATATCCCGACATCCGGGACGCTGTGCATCTCCGGGAAAGACGTTTCCAAAATGTCGAACCTGGAACGGACCCACATGCGGCGGGACCTGATCGGATACATTTTCCAGAAATTTTACCTGATCCCGCTTCTTTCGGCATATGAAAACGTGGAGTACCCGCTGATCCTCAAGTACAAGAAACGGGACACTTCGGGAAAAGCTGCCGAACTTCTGGCCCGGGTCGGGATCGATGCCGGGATGAGCTCGCACCGCCCGACCCAGTTATCCGGTGGCCAGCAGCAGCGGGTCGCCATTGCCCGGGCGCTCGTCAACGATCCAAAAATCCTGCTCTGCGACGAACCGACCGGAAACCTCGACCGGAAAGACCGGGCTCCAGATCATGGATATCCTCTGTACCCTCCATAACGAGGGAAGGACCGTCATCCTCGTCACGCATGACCCGAAGATCGCGGAATATGCAACAAGGACAATACGGCTCGACGACGGGCAGATCGTGGAGGAATCATGAAGTTTGGCGATATCTTCTTTGATCTCTCCCTCAGGAGCGTCCGACTGAACTTTACCCGGTCCATGCTTGCAGCCATCGGGATCGTGATTGGCGTTGTTGCGATCTCCTCCATGGGAATGCTCGGCACCAACATGCAGCTCGAAGTAAAAGAGCAGCTCTCGTCGAGCGCCAACACCATTGTCATTACTCCGGACTCGGTACGAATGGGTCCGCCCGGCACGGCACCGAGTTCATCTTCGGACTCTGCCATCTCAAAGACACAGTTAACAAAGATTACTTCTGTTGTCGGCCAGAACGGTACGGTTATCCCGATTTATACCACTTCATCGCAGTTTACCATTAATTCCCTGCCCGGGAGAGGCATGGTCTACGGGCTGGACCCGGCAGATATCCCGGAATTTCTGACCCTGAATAATACCTACGGACAGGGAACGACAAACCTCGGCGTAAACGAAGTCCTCGTGGGATCGTCCATTGCCTCGAATTTCGGGGTCACGGTTGGGGACCGGATCAAGATCGGTTCAGTCACGGCCTCCTCGCGCCCCCAGCTTCGGATTGCCGGAGTTCTCAATGCCCGGGGGACCGTAGCCGATGGCGTATCAACGGACAATGCCATTGTGGTCAACAGCAAGTGGTACACTAACCAGTACGGCGGGAAAGACGAGTACAACCAGGTCAATATTATTGTAAAAGACACCGACAACATCCCGGATATCGAAACAGCGATCGATGCAAAGATCAATACGAACGCCAAGAGCCCGGCAATACGGATCAGGGACGCCGAGTCCCTGCTGGCGACAACCACTTCAACCCTTGGCACGGTGACTACGTTCATCATGGCTATCGGCGGGATCTCCCTCGTGGTCGCGGCAGTGAGTATCTTCAACGTGATGATGATGTCGGTGAACGAGCGGATCCAGGAGATCGGGATTTTGCTCTCCATCGGTACGGAACGCGGGGAAGTCCGCAGGATGTTTTTGTACGAGGCATTCATTCTCGGGCTGCTTGGCGCAACAATCGGCGGGATATGCAGCCTGATCATCGGGTATTCTGTCGTGGATTCAATGATCGGGACAACGCAGTATTTCTTCATGTTCGACAGCATCGTTTACGTCCCGCTGGGAATGGCCATCGGAATCGTGGTCTGCATTGTCTCCGGGGTTTACCCGGCATGGAAAGCCTCCAACATGGACCCGATCGATGCGTTGCGGAGCGAGTGAGCGCACAATAACCGGTCAATTTTTTTTCAGGTTGGATTTATTGCAAAAGCTCCCACTCATTATGGGAGCAGGGTTGGCATAACAGGAGCCCGCACATTTTTTTAAGGAACACCGAGCCGCTTTCCAAAACAATTGCTCTGGAGAAATCATTTCCCCATAACCAGACAATATTTGAAGGAGGAAAATCCCCAGACCAGATAAAATTTTACGCTGCTTCCTATACCGGGCCCTGCCACGGGACGAGCACCCGTGGTTCCCTCACAATAAAATTTGAGGAGTCCGGTTAAGGAGTTCTCCAGAGCCAAAACAACTGCAATCAGGTTCCCGATGATCCGGCGCATCCTCATAGTTTTTGCAATTGCCCGTGGCACGGCAGCCGGATACCTGTAGGCCAAAAACCAAACAAAAAAGGATTTTTAAAAGACCAGTGCCGGCAGAGCAACGGCAATTACGGCAAACACAACCGCCGTAACACAGAGCCCGGAGATCATCGCATAGTCCCCGCCGCAGAACTTCCGTTCGCGGATATGTGTCCGCACACCGGTACGGTATCCCCGCATATCAATGGTAAGGCCGAGCACGTTCGAGCGCAAAAGGGCGTTCGATACCAGCGGGATTACAATGGGGGCGACACTTCGGACTTTCCCGAGCATACCGGTCCCCGGGTTGTAACCCCGGGCAAGCTGGGCCTCGTGGATCCTCTGACCCTCGATCTGGAGCGTAGGGATGAACCGGAGCGCGATGATAAACATGAGGATGTAATCGATGGGCATGTGCAGTTTCTCCATCGCATGTACGAGATCGCGGGGCTGGGTCGAGATCAAAAACAGCTGGAACGCGAAGATCAGTACCATGAACCGAAGCGCCAGGATCAGGCCGACGCTGATCGCACCGGTCGTGATGGGAATGGCTCCGCCGATCACCGGTACTCCCTGCGGGATGATGTGCCCGATCGTCTCGCCGCCGGGCATTGTGATTACCGTTATGATCACAAAGACTACGCTCATCACGAGCACGAGTTTGAGCTGCTGGATCACTTCGCGGTGGAGGTCTCCGATGAATGCAAGGACAAGCAGTGCCGCGACCATCAGGACAAGGACCGGGATGCTCGTGACAAGGATACAGATGATGCTTGCGACAATGATGAAGAGAATCTTCGTAAACGGGTGGAGCCGGTGGAAGAACCCGTCCTTGTGGACATACTGGAGGATCTCGGCCATGCTAGTTCACCACCCGTGTATCCGAAACGATCTTTCCTTGGTCCATGGCCATGATCCGGTCGGCGCACTGCTCCGCTATCTCCCTGTTGTGGGTGATCACGATCACCGTGTGCCCCTGCTGCTGGAGTTTCTTTAAGGTCGCCATCACAAGGCGCGCCTCGTCGCCGTCAAGCCCGGTCGTGGGCTCGTCAAGCACGATGATCTCCGGCTGCATGGCAACAACGCAGGCGATCGCCAGCCTCTGGCGTTCGCCCCGTGAGAGCCAGCGGGGATAAAGATCTTTTGTATGCAAAAGGCCGACCTCATCGAGCGCAGCATCGATCGCTTTTTCGCCATCGGTAATCCCGAGATTGGTAAGACCGAACGCGACCTTCATCGTGTACGGTATCGGCAAAGAACATATGGTCGGGGTTCTGGAAGACAAGGCCGACATCCTTTGCCAGTTCGGCAATGGTACAGGTTTTCGTATTCTTTCCGAGAACTTCGACATCGCCCGCCGAGGGCACAAGAAGACGGTTGAACTGCTTGACAAGCGTGGTCTTCCCGGAGCCATTCTCACCGACAACCGCGACAAACTCGCCGCGACTGATCGTGAGGCTGACGTTTTTAGCGCACAGACCTCTTCGTAGGAGTACGAGAGGTTTCGGGTGACAATAACAGGCGCCGGGGGGAGGGTCGCGGCTGCGTTGTCGCGGATCCCGGAAAAGTCCGGGATAACGATCCGCTTTATCCGCTCGTCACGGAGCACCTCAGTCCGGTGCGCCGATAGCCGAGATTGCGCCATGTTCCATGACCACGAGCGTATCGATGAGCTCGCGGAAATGGGCATACTTGTGCTCGACAATCAGGAGCGTCTTTCCCTGTTTTTTGAGACCGGCAAGGATCTCGACAATCCTCCGGGTTGCGTGCTCGTCGAGCTCCGATGTCGGTTCAGTCGAGGATTAAATGTCGTTCCCGAGCGCAAGCGTTGCGGCAAGGGCGACACGCTGTTTCTGGCCCCCGGAGAGGTGGTGGGGGGAGCGGTCTTTGAGCGCGGAAAGGTAGGTCTGGTCTAGGATCGATGCCAGGCGCTTCTCGATCTCGTCTGGAGGAAGTCCGCGGTACTCGAGCGCCGAAAGGATCTCTTCTTCCACGGTCGTGAAGATCATCTGGGCCTCGGGATCGTCAAAGACGATCCCGATGTCCTTTGCGATTTCCGACAGCCCGCTGTACGCAGAGACAGTCGCGGCCATTGATAGGTAACGATCCCCGCCTTCTTCCCGCCGTACTCGTGGAAGAGAATCCCGCATGCGGCAAGGCAGAGCGTGGTCTTGCCGGCACCCTGAGGGCCGGTCACCATAACGCACCGGCCCGGTGCGAGCTCAAGCGAGAGATCGTGCAGGGCTTCCTGCACCGTATGGGGGTAGGTATAACTGATACCGGATAACTCGATCATTCCTGTCCTCGTACAAGAACCCTGCTGGAGGGGAGGTAGAGGATCTGGACGATAATTGCATTAAATACTGCCGTTATGACGACAATCGGGACAAAGACGATGACGAAATCCCCGAGATTGCCGTTGTACTTGGCAAGGATGGTGGCGCCGACGCAGAGAATGGCGATTGCAGCAAAGGAGAAACCGCTTACGAGCGTCGAAAGGAATGTCGTAACCGTCGGGGCGAGCTTTGTCCTTGATTTCAGGAGGGCATAGATCCCGAAGCAGGCAAGCGCCCCGAGAGGTTCGCTGATCAGGTTCGCCGGCGGGAACATAGAACTCGATATCAGCATCGAGAGCAGACCGGCAACGATACCGATCCCGAGCGCCTCGTAGACTTTGGGCTGGATCAGGATGATCGCAAGGCAGTAAAAGGCGATGATCATGTTGGGCGTGAGCGGCGTATGGAGCATTGCAAGGAAGTACCGCAGGATCGCACCGACAGCAAGAAGAATTCCGACTATTGCTATGTCTTTTGACTTCATGAGGATATCACACCAGTAATCTGTAAGGAGGTATTGTGAGAGGACACACTGATGTCCGGATCCGCACTGGGGATCATACCTTAATGTATAATTCTGTTCATTGATGTATTAAAATGTAACTTTGCCGGAGGGGCGGGCGGGGGAAGATTGATTATCCGTTGCTGTAACTTCCAACGTACAGGAACGGTCATGAAACGCGTATCCGGCAGCGACGATATTTACCGTGAGGCACTTGCGCTCCATGCACGGCACCGGGGAAAACTGGAGATCCGCCCGAAAGTCCCGATCCATACCCGGACCGACCTTTCGAAGGCTTACACCCCGGGCGTTGCCGAGGTTTGCCGGAGGATTGCAAAAGATCCCGCGCTTGCCTACCGGTACACCCTCAAGGCCAATACGATTGCAATCGTGACCGATGGCTCGGCGGTGCTCGGCCTCGGGAATATCGGAGGTCATGCCGCGATCCCGGTGATGGAAGGAAAAGCGATCCTCTTTAAGGAATTTGCCGGGATCGATGCGTTCCCCATCTGTTTTGAAAGTTACGAGACCGATTTTACCGATCAGGTGAAAAACATTGCACCGGTTTTTGGGGGGATCAATCTCGAAGACATTGCCGCCCCGAAATGTTTCGAGGTCGAGGACGCTCTTCAGGATATCGGCATCCCGGTTATGCACGACGACCAGCACGGCACTGCAGTTGTTGTTCTTGCGGCACTGTTAAACGCCTGCCGGGTGACAAAAAGGAAGTACGAGGACCTCAACATCGTGATCTGCGGGGCAGGGGCGGCCGGGTATTCTATATCCCGGCTCCTCCGCTGCATCGGATACGATCCGTCAGTTTGTACGATGGTACATGAGATCACGGTCTGCGATACGCAGGGGATCATCCATCGCGGGCGGGACGGATTGTACAATAACAAGTACAAATTCATCTTGAGCGAAGAGACCAACCATGCGGGCCGGACCGGAACGCTTGCCGATGCAGTAGTAGGGGCAGATGTAGTGATTGGTGTCTCTGCACCCGGGATCATTACAAAGAGATGATTCGCTCGATGAACAAAGATCCCATTGTCTTTGCCATGGCAAACCCGGTGCCGGAGATCTGGCCGGATGAGGCATGTGAGGCCGGGGCTGCCGTTGTCGGGACCGGCAGGAGCGATTTCCCCAACCAGATCAATAACGTGCTCGCATTCCCGGGGATCTTCCGCGGGGCGCTCGATGCGCGGGCAAAGCGGATAACGGACGAGATGAAGATCGCGGCGGCCCATGCTATTGCAGATTACGTGAAAAAACCGCATCGGAACCGGAATCATGCCAAGCATCCTGGACAAAGGAGTAACACGGGCGGTTGCAAAAGCTGTTGCACGGGCAGCCGCTTCCTCCGCAAGGTAAAAACGGATCCCGGGATCTTCCTTTTTTTCGGGCCGGAATGTATTATCTGTAGTACATTCGGGCAATTGGTTTCAGTTTTCTTTAGGTTTTTCTTAAGTAAAGTACCTTAATATATCCGCTTCTGTTTTTTATACGACAGTAATTCAACACATTTTTATGCAATTTCAGAAGGTTTATTAGTTATAGTAAACCACAGGATCCTTAGTTAAAAAGTATTTTAACCGACCGTCAGAGTGTGATGTGTGCATGGCGTTTTCAATGCATGTAAACATGAACCGGTGCACCGGGTGCGGGAACTGCGTGGTTTCCTGCCCGGTCAACGCCCTTGAGCTGTATACGCTGGATCCGGTGACAAAGGAGAAGATCTACCGGGTCGTGAACGGGAAGTCGATCAGTCTTGACGTGAACATGGAGCTCTGTGCCGGGTGCGGCGTCTGTGTAAAAGGCCTGCCCGTACCAGGTCATCACCCTGTCCGGCAGGGGAGAGATGGAAGCTCTCGCACCCATCTGAGGAGATGCCAGTCATGACAAAACTCAACCTCAACATGATCACCCAGCGCTCTGTTGAAGAAGGCGCTGCAATGGAGAAGGGGAAAACCAATCCCGATTACTTCGAGGCGTGCTCGATCATCGAGATGAACCCCGAGGACATGAAAAAGGCCGGCATCTGGGTCAACTCAAACGTGAAAGTCACCAGCGAGTGCGGCACGGTTGTCGTAAAATGCATCCATGCAACGCAGTATTGCCCGCCGGGCCTTGCCCACATCCGCCAGGGAGTCTGGGCAAACCAGGTTGTCCCGCCACGGACCCAGTCCACCGGCACCCCCCAGTACAGCGGGTTCCCGGTTACCGTAGAACCAGCATTCACTGAAGAACGCAAGACCGCTCTCCAGCTCGTCCAGGGAGCGGTCGGCCTCTGGAAGAAAGGAGGGAACTAACCATGCCCAAGCTGATTACCCAGGTAGGATGCCCGTACTGCGGGTCGTCCTGCGACGATATCGAAGTACTCGTTTCCGACGACAACAAGAAGATCCTTGAGGTCCATAATGCGTGCATCATCGGGACGAACCTGTTTATGCATGCAAACGACCCGACCCGGCCCAAGCTCCCGCGGATGCGCCAGGCCGACGGATCGATGAAGGAGATTACCTATCCCTGAAGCCATCGACTTTATGGCAAAGACGATGCTTGCAGCGAAAAAGCCTCTCATCTACGGTTTTGGTTCCACCAACTGCGAAGGCATGGCAGCAGTGGCACGGATCGCGGAGAAGTCCGGTGCAGTACTTGACAACTGCGCAACCATCTGCCACGGCCCATCATTCCTGGCAATGTTCGATAACGGCTACCCGAGCTGCACGCTGGGTGAGGCAAAGAACCGTGCCGATGTCGTAGTCTTCTGGGGCTGCAACCCGATGCACGCCCACCCGCGGCACACCTCCCGGTACTCGATCTTCCCCGCGGTTACTTCACCAACAAGGGCCAGATGCAGAGAACAATCTCTTCTGTCGACCCCCGCCAGACCGATACCGCAAAGCTTGCCGACATTCCACCTGATGCTCGACCAGGGCCACGATTACGAACTCTTCGATGCGTTCCGTACCGTGCTCAAGGGCTACGACATCCCCGATGTCGTTGCCGGCATCAAGAAGGAGACAATCGTAAAGGCCGTAGATATCATGAAGAATGCCCGCTTCTGCATGATCTTCTTCGGTATGGGCTGCACGCACACCGATGGCCGCAACCACAATATCGACCACGCAATCAGCCTGACCCGTGACCTCAACAATTACACCAAGTGCTCGATCATGGCAATGCGTGGACACTATAATATCGCTGGCCCCGGGCAGGTCTGGTCGTGGATTTTCGGATTCCCGTACTGTATCGACCTATCTAAGGGCACCCACGCCTCACATGAACCCGGGCGAAACCAGTTCCGTGGACCTTGCGATGCGCGACGAAGTCGACTGCTTCGTGAATATCGGGGCTGACGCAGGTGCGCACTTCCCGATCCAGGCAGTCCAGCACTTAAAGAAGCACCCGTTCATTACCGTCGACCCCAACTTCAACATGGCAAGCGAGATTGCCGACCTCCACATCCCGGTCAGGATTGCCGGTGTGGACGAGCCGGGTGTCGTCTATCGTATGGACAACGTCCCGATCCAGTTCAAGGCAGTTATCGACGGCCTGCCGGGCGTTCCGAGCGATGAGGAACTCTTCGATATGGTGTACGAACGCATGTGCGAACTGACCAAGACCCAGCCGATCTGGGTTGCCGCAAAGGAAGACCGGAAACACCCCACGAACATTTCGGCGGTGAACGAAGCATGAGCGAGATCAAAGGCGAGATTTTAATCAAGGGCGGGTTTATCATCGACCCGGCCCAGAAGATCGACGGGGATGTTGGCGACATTGCAATAAAAGACGGCAAGATCGTCGAGAAGGTCAGCAATGCTGCAAAGGTCATCGACGCGAAGGGCAAAGTCGTCATGGCCGGCGGTGTCGATGTCCACTCACACGTAGCAGGCCCCAAGGTAAATGTCGGCCGGCTGATCCGGCCCGAAGACAAGCTCTTCAAGAGCGGCGTAGCCCACGCCCCGACCCGTATGGAGATGGGATTCTCCGTCCCGAGCGTGTTAAAGACGGGATACGACTATGCCCGTATGGGGTACTGGCTTTGTCATGGAAGCGGCAATGCCCCCGATCCATGCACCCCACGTGCACGAAGAGATCCACGATACTCCGATTATCGATGAAGCAGCGCTCCCGGTCTTCGGGAACAACTGGTTTGTCATGGAGTATATCCAGAAAGGCGAGATTGAGAACACCGCTGCCTACATTGCATGGCTGCTCAAGGCCACGAAAGGATACGGCATCAAGATCGTCAACCCCGGCGGCACCGCTGCCTGGGCATGGGGCATGAACTGTCTCGACCTCGAAGACAAGGTCCCGTACTTCGATGTCACGCCCCACCAGATCCTCACCGGGCTCATGCAGGCAAACGAGTATCTCGGCCTGCCCCACTCCATCCACGTCCACCAGAACGACCTCGGCAACCCCGGGAACTACCCCGTCACCCTTGCCTCGCTCAAGCTCGCCGAGGGCGTCAAGGCCAAGAACAAGTTCGGGCGCGAACAGGTCATGCACTCGACCCACCTCCAGTTCCATTCCTATGGTGGGGACAGCTGGGCGACATTCTGCTCGAAGGCAAAAGAGGTCATGGACTACGTCAACAAGCAGAAAAACATCACCATCGATCTCGGCTGCGTAACCCTTGACGAGACCACCTACGATGACAGCCGACGGCCCGTTCGAACACCACCTCCATGCATTGAACCACCTCAAGTGGGCAAACGTGGACGTCGAAATGGAAACTGCCGCAGGCGTTGTCCCGTATATCTACAGCAAGGATGTTGTCCCGAACGCCATCCAGTGGGCAACCGGTCTCGAACTTGCGCTGTACAGCAAGGACCCGATGCGGACCTTTATCACCACCGACCACCCGAATGCCGGTCCATTCACCCGGTACCCGCGGGTCATCAAGTGGCTCATGAACAAAGACTCGCGTGAAGCGGTTCTTGCGAGCATGAAGAAGTCCGACAAGGTCATCGATGCGACAACCCTCCACACCATCGACCGCGAACTCAACCTCTACGAAATTGCGGCCATGACCCGTACCGGCCCGGCAAAGTGCCTCGGCCTCTCCAGTTACTACGGCAGCCTCAAGCCCGGCATGATTGCCGATGTTGCAGTTTACGACTCTGAACTACAAGGACATGCCCAGCGACCCCGAAAAGATCGAGTCCGCGTTCCTGCGTGCAGCAGCATTTGTCAAGTCCGGGGAAATTGTGGTCCGCGACGGCGAAGTTCTCGGCCACGGCCACAAGAAGACCGTCTGGGTCAACCCGAAGATGAAGGAGAACCCGCAGGTAAAACGCGACGTGACCGAGAGCTTCACGAAGGGCTTCTACACGGTGGGCATCACCAACTACCCGGTCCGCGAGTACCTCGCGCCGCATCCGTTCGTGATCGACGTCGATGTGGAGGCTTGAAGGAGCAGGTGCAATCATGGCAACCGTAACCTTAACCCCACAAAGACCCCCGAGCTGATGCTCGAAGCAAACTCCGTTACCCCGGATGCATTTGCCGGAAAGAATGCAGAACAGATTGCAAAACTCGAATGCCGCGAAGGAAAGACCCACGTCACGATCGGAGACTTCTTTACCGTTCTCTGGTAATGCCGGCGCAACGGCAGCCGAAACCGATATCGTGAATCGCAGGCGACTGCACCCGGGTCAAGTATATCGGCAGCAAGATGACCGCAGGCACGGTCACCGTGAACGGCAACGCCGATATGTATGTCGGCGGCTGGATGAAGGGCGGCAAGATCCACATAAAGGGCAACGTCGACTCCTTCTGCGGTATCGCAATGGAAGGCGGCGAGATCCTTGTTGACGGCAGGGCCCAGAACCATGTCGGCTGCGCATACCGCGGCGACTGGAGAGGCATGAAGGGCGGTACGATCCGGATCAAGGGCGATGCCGGTAACGATATCGGGACCTTCATGCTCGGCGGAACCATCATCATCGAGGGCAACGCCTTTATCCACGTCTCCACCCACGCAGAGGGCGGCACGGTCATTATCAAGGGTAATGTCGATGGCCGTGTCGGAGGACAGATGGTCAAGGGCACTATCTATGTCTTTGGCGATATCAAGTTCATGATGCCCGGTTTCAAGAAAGTCGACAAGGTCGAACTCGAAGTCGACGGCACCAAGGCAGCCTTTGATCACTACATCGGCGATCTCGGGGAACGCCACCCCAAGAAGAAAGGCCAGATCATCTTCGCCGATCTGTACGTCAAGGCATAATCCACACCCTTTTTTTCATACAAACAGATCGTTTATTACCCGGCATGGTATATGCCTGAACTATCACTGAATCATCCCGACAGGAAAAATACTATGGCAGATATCGGCACCGAATTCATTAAAGGGACAAAATACCCGGATTATTCCACCGTTGACCTTGTCCTCCGCAAACCCGAACCACCCGCAGAACTCCCTCTCCCGGAAGGGGTCAAGATCATCGCTCTCCCGGATCCAAAAAAGGCAAAGGTCCCGAAAAAAGCCGTTACGGACATCATAAAGACCTGGGAGCCCACCTCGTTTCTGGCCCGTTCGTTGATCACGCTCGAACAGCTTTCCGTGTTGCTCTGGTATACCCAGGGGTTCCGGCTCCGGGTAAACGAGGCACTGGTATTAAAAAACGTACCGTCCAGCGCATCGCGATACCCGCTTGAGACCTATTTTGTCGCCGGCGAGGTGGAAGGCATGGAATGCGGGGTCTACCGCTATATCCCCAGTACGCACAGTATCGCAGCCCTGCGGGAAGATTCCAGCCTGCCTTTGGAGATGGCAACGGCAAGCATGAACTTCAAGGTGGTTACCCGGGCTGCAGTCACGTTCATCTGGGTCGCCGTCCCCTACCGCTCGGTATGGGCCCTCGGGAAACGGGGATACCGGAGCATCTTTCTCGAAGCCGGCCATACCTGCCAGGAACTGATCATGGTCGGCAGCTGCTATGGACTGGACGTCCAGCCTATCGACGGGTTCCACGATGACCTCATAACTCAGCTCACCGGCATCGATCCCGAAAAAGAATGGCCGATCTATCTTGCGGCTGTCGGACAGCGCCAGCGCGAGATCTAAACCCGGGTTATCTTTTTTATTTTAACGTATCCACGGATATAATCGAATCCTTTATTGGGGATTACCGGGATACGGTACGTTTCAGGTTACCGGGTTTTAAAAACCGCCCGACGACAGGCTCTGTTCCCTGCCGGATTAAAAAAAGCAGTCTTTTCATGGTGATACAGGCAATGGTAAAACGCTACCTCTCGTTATGCACGTTCGACGAGGCACGGCACCGGCTCTATACTTCGTTTGAAGCGCCCTGCCGTACGGAGACCGTACCGATCACCCGGGCACTCGGGCGCGTTCTTTCAGCCCCGCTCTATGCGAAATATTCCGTTCCCGAAGTCAACCTTGCCGCCATGGACGGGATTGCCGTAAAAAGCCGCGATACAATAGGTGCTTCCGACCAGAACCCGGTCGGTATACGGGACTATGCCCGGGTAAACACCGGTAATGTCGTTCCCGATTCCTTCGATGCCGTCATCATGATCGAAGATACCTGGGAAGACGGGGAGGCGTTCCAGATCCGAAAAGCCGCCGCCCCGTGGCAGCACGTACGGCCGGCCGGCGAGGATATCCGGAAAGACCGGCTCGTCCTTCCCAAAGGCCACGTGGTGCGGGCATTCGACATCGGCGCCCTTGCAACCTACGGGATCGGGGAACTGACCGTGACGACAGCAAATGTCGGGATCATCCCCACGGGAAGCGAACTCGTCCCACTGGGCGAACGGCCAAAACCCGGGCAGGTCGTGGAGAGCAACACGATCATGGCCCAGGTGCTTTTCGAATCCATGGGGGCGCACTGCATGCGGCTTCCCATCGTGCGCGACGACCCCGGGCTCATAGAAGACGCCCTGAAAACAGCAGCACAGGAAAACGACCTTGTCGTCATCTCAGCGGGTTCATCGGCGGGAACGCGGGATTATACCGCGGGCGCGATCGCAGCGGTCGGCGAGCTGCTCTTCCACGGTGTCGCGGTCAAGCCGGGAAAGCCGATGATGCTCTGGGAAAATCGGGAAAACGCCCGTAATCGGTCTGCCGGGCTACCCGCTCGCTGCCCAGACCGTTCTCCGGGAATTTGCCGTGCCGCTTCTCGAACACTGGGACCTCGCCCCCGTCACGAAATATCCCGGTCCGGGTAAAACTTTCAACTCCGCTCAGTTCCGATCTCGGTTTTGACGAGTTCGTGCCGGTATCGGTCGGGAGGATCGGGAGCCAGTACTGGGGAATAACCCGCTCGCGGGGCGCGTTTGTCCAGATGGCAACGGTCCGCTCGAACGGG
>Ga0268356_10469_pt1 | contig 36973 bp, 47 predicted proteins | sample BioMet10_FD_194415 | JGI IMG/M metagenome (GOLD analysis project Ga0268356, IMG submission 194415) | Sewage microbial communities from Oakland, California, United States - Biofuel 10 (PacBio Assembly) | ecosystem: Engineered > Wastewater > Sewage > Unclassified | place: USA: California | collected...
TCAAAACCCTGCTCACGGATGGATTCCGGAAAACTTTTTTCCGGAACTCATACCGTTTCTCTCCATCGATGATGGACTTGACATATCTTGGTTTAATGGATAGTAAAACGTCCATCGATGCCACCGAGTGTTTTAATGACGTTATAATTCTCATCGCTGATCTGCATTATGGATTGTGGTGGACCGTTAAATATCCCGGATTCCAGTAAATCAGCTAGTTTTATGGAATTATTCATGTGGAAATGATGGCGGAAGAGAATGACGGTTAATGGTTTCGGACTTGCCTCTATCTCATCCCGGGTATAGACCGTTCGTTTCCCTACAGCGCGGATGATCTCATCGGTCTTTGTCAATCCGGTCCGGACTTCCTCAATAACACCGAGAGTAGTGAGTGCCTGCTCATCCTTTGACCGGTAAAACAATACGACATCGCCGGCTTTGAGCTGCCGGATCCTCGAATGGCTGAGATATGCCTTCTTTATCGTGTTTCCTTCAATGACAAATTCCCCGGCATGTTCAAAGAGCATCGTCTGGCGCACACCATAATTTGTGAAAAGCCGGGTATGGAATTCCGGTTGAATGGGGATTACCCATTTCTTCACAGAAACGCCATCGTAAAACGATGGATAAAACCGTTTGAAAATTTCAACCGGGGGTAACCCTGCAATATCTGAACTATCAGGCACCAGTTTCTTTACATAGATTTCCTCACCCCGGGGATTTACTCCTGCTTTAGTAAATCCGTATTCCGTGATGAGCTCGACAAGGCGATCGTTTTTTTCGGTAAAATGGGTAAGGAAAACCTCATCGCACCCTTCGCTGATGGCGAGATCAAAGGAAATTTTCAGGAGCAGTTCGCCAATTTTATTCCCAACGTGGGTTACTTTAAGCGTGGCAATCTTCAGCCGCTTCTTTTGGGGCAGCGGGGGAATACTGTCGATTTGTTCATCCTCGAATTTGTAAATGAGGAGCGAGCCGATCGACCCATCGGTACGATAGCTGACATAACATTTCCGGTGTTCCCGTGATTTCTTCCGGAACCATTCCTCAAATTCCGGATAATCACGTTTAAGGCTGTCAAAGATTGGATCGTTAAGATCCAGATTGTACATAAAATCTTCTTTCAGTCCCGGAGGGGACGCAATTTTCTCTTTCTTGTGAACGAACTGCCGGAAAAAATGTATGGCATCATCGATATGGAGAACGCGATCACTTATGCCCGCGGCAAAGGCTTTTCGGTGAATCCCCACATCTTCTGTCAAAAGGAAATCGATTGCACCACGGACAACAGAATAAAGGATCTCGTTATCAACGCGGTCCTGAGGTGAAACCGGACTGCCAATTGTCCTGATAAAATCTGCATCGCCTGTTGCGGACGGAGGATGAGACAATTGTTTGTACATGCCGATTTTTGAAAGCATCACATCTCTTCTGTGCACGTCTTTGTCACGCTGGATATCTGCCATAGATGCCGGGTGAATAAAAACCTCCACGGGGATTTCGTGCAAAAGTGCGAAGAGATCACTTATATTCTGTGAAATGACGCGATCGTCTTCGCGATAAATGAAAACATTGGTATCGATGAGCAGGTGCATGTCCTTTCCTTAAACATACTCACTAGCACCCAACCAGATAAACCTCCCAGCGTGCAGGGTGAAAGAGAAAAAGCCCTCCTCAAACCCCGACATACGGCATCATCGCAACCACATCCTCCCGGATCTTCCCTATCCCCACCCTTTCCACAAACCTCGCCGTCCGCTCATGCGGCTTCGCAAACTTCCGGTAATATTCCGCGAGCCTCTGCATGCAGTCGAGGGCTTCAGCGGATGTGAGGCCGGTTGCGATCTCGTCCCCAAAGCGGGGGTTCGCGCCGCCATTCCCGCCAAAGAGAACCGTCCAGCCCTGCTTGGTTCCGATAATCCCGATGTCCCGGATGTGGCTCTCGCCGCAGCAGCGGGGGCAGCCCGAGATCCCGATCTTTATCTTCGCGGGAAAGACCCGCTCGCGGAACTGCCCATCAGCAGCCCGGGCAAGGGCAAGTGCGTCCTGGACGCCAAACCGGCAGACCTCCGTCCCCGGGCAGGCCTGCACGAACTTCACGCACGGCGCCGTATCCGGCTGGGCGAGCGGCCCGAGCTCGCGGATCACATCCGAAATAGAGTCGTGCGCAATCCCGGCAAGGAGGACTCGCTGGCCGGAGGTCAGTTTCAGAAACGGCACCCGGAACTTCCGGGCCGTGCGGGCAATTGTCTCAAGGTCAGCCGGGCGTTACCACGCCGCCCGGAATCCTTGTCACGATCGCCCGGGTCGTTGCATCCCGCTGGGGGATCCCCTCGTACGTAGTCGGTCATGGCAGGGCTCCGATACGAAGGCTTGTACCGCAGGGGATTATCTCTTTTGTGCCGGGCGGGGCTAAAAAACAAAGAACGTGTAAAACCCGGGGTTTCTTTTAGCAACAAAAACCGTGCGAAAAAAGGGCCGGTGCCGCATTTTTCCTTTGCGGCCGATCATAAGAGAGGGTCTGTTCATCGCCCGGCCCATGGCCCGGAAACAGAGATACCACGGAAAGGTCCGGGCCGGATCCTGCGGCAGGACGTGCCCCCCGCCGGCACCACAAAACACCATAGAACTCCCCGTCCGGTGCCGGCGGGATGAGCATGCAAAAAAGTCACGCAAGGGAGCTTTTCATGCATTGTCTGCCTGATGAGGTTGTTATTTCCGGCCGGGACATAAACGTGGCGTTGAGTGAAAAATTTCCTGCACAAAATAAGAAGGAAAAACTGCGTACCGCACGCATCGAATGGTTTTTCCTTAAATCGTCCCGCCCTTCTGCACCCGCCGCACGTTTCGTATCTCAACACATTTGTCCCCGCCAAGCGCTGCGGCAATCGCCTGCACGTACGGCTCCTGCCGGGTCATGCTCGGGGACGCTTTTTTGTCGTCGCGGTGGCCTTTCCGGCCCCATCCCCGCATGGCCGGTTGCAATGAAGTACAAAAAATCCTCTTTGGGAAGGTACCAGCGGCAGTTGATCTTCATGCGGACATTGAGGGGGTTCCTGGTATTGGGGTACATCTCCGCCCGGGTCCCGGCCAGCGGAACCGCACCGCCATTGTTCGACTGCGAGAGTTCGACAACCCGGGCCCAGAGCGCATCGCAGGCCAGGTGAGCCTCCGGGCACGCCCGGCAGTAGCGGTTGGAAGGCGGGTACCCGTCGCCTTTGTAGTGCACGCAGAACCGGATGTCCATAGGAGGATGTTGGCGCCCGGGGGTTTAATGGTGCAGGCAAAAACCGGATCAGGCCAGCCGCTCCTGCCCCGGCCCGGCAGCCCGCCCGCATTTTTCCGGCACGACTTCCCCGGTGATCAGTTCGCCTTCCGGCGCGAGACTGTGTCCGGGCAAAATTTTTGTCAGCGCCTGCTCCGGGCTCCGGTTCGCATAACAGTACACGCAGGCATTCGGGCACGTGCCGTACATCCCGATGTCCTTTGCCGCGATGCACCCGCACTCCTTTCGCTGCCCCGGATCCTTTCCCGGGTGCTGCCGGAGGTATGCCGCGAGCTCTGCATCATCCGGTGCGAGCCGGGCAAGGAGTCCGCCATCGATGCAGCGGTTTTTAAAAATCCCGTACGCGGACAGGTCCCGCTCCTCCGCACAGGTCGCAAGGGTAAGGCCCCACTTTTGGTTCAGCCGCGAAAGTCCCGCTGCAAATGCATCCATCTCATCGTCAGTCAGCTCCCGGATCCCGTGCGGGGCGCAATGCCGGACAACGGATGCATAGCGTGCGATATCGATGAAACTGAAGACCAGCTTTTCCGTGAACGGCGCGAGCCGGTCGCCGATATTTTGGATCCGGAGAAGGAGCTCGTCCACATCGAGGCGATCGGTCACGAGCACCGGGTCGAAACGCCAGATCACCCGTTCCTTTCCGATCCGGCGGGACAGTTCCCGGAACACCACGATCCGGTCATCGAGCGAAGGAAGGCCGGGCTCGAACCCCTCCGGACTGTAATCGTTGAGCGTGAACGGGAAATAATACGCAGTCCCGCGTTTGTCGAGGAGTGGCAGCAGGGGCAGGACCGGGCCGGGATTTTTGGTCCAGAAAACGATCGCCCGGGTTCGTGCAAACGAGACGTACTGCACCCGGCCCGAGAACGGGTTCTGCCACGCAAGATGCCCGCGCCGGAGCCGGGCAAAAAACCAGTCCGCGTACCGGGCGGGGATATCGGTGGCGCGGCTTGCCGAGATAATCACCGGCGCAACCGCTTCTGCCCGCTCCCCGGCATCGGTCGTTATCGTTACCCGCTCATCCCGCGTGCCCCGCATCGTGAGGGAAGATCGGCGCACCGGCTAATTGAGCCTTTCCGTACCCGAAACGGGACGATGAAAACCGCAAAAGACCGGACCGTCACACGCACGCGTAACCGTGCGGGACTTTTTTTAAAAAACAACAGCGCGAAAAAAAGTATTTCCCGGATTTACTTTCGGGCCTTCTTCTCTTTTGGCTTCTCGGCCTTCTTCTCGCCCTCGGCGCCTTCTGCCTTGGGGAAGAGCTCGTCAAGGGTCTTCTCGCCGTACGCAATCACGCGGGCGTTGACCTGCACGAACTCGGGGGTGATCTGGTGGGCGCGGATCATCTTGCGCTTGCGCTCGCCTTCCATCTTGGGGTGGAACCCGACGCCTTCTGCGAGAAGGAGCTGCTTCCTTCCTGCGCCCGGCAGGCTCCTGCGTGCCGGGGTACCGGTCTGGTCCGAGCCGCCGGTAATAAGGATCTTATAGCCTGCAAGCCCGAGCGGGCCGGCGTCCACTTCGTCCCCGATATTCTTTCCGACAAGGGCGCCTGCGGCGCCGGTACCGGCGTCGACGTTGTACGCGCGGCCGGTCTTGGGGTCTGACACTACGACTTTTAACTCAACCATGCTTGATTCACCTTATGGATCATCCCGGGAGCTGCCCGGAAATATCCGGGCAGTCCGGTTCACTCTCCGTCCCCTGGGCGATGATGTACGCCTGTGCACGTGAAGTACCCACTTAATTATACCGGTACGCTATTAAATCCTCGCGTCTCCCGGACCTTCCGCGATCACTTGCCCCAGAACGGTTCGGTCTTCCGCCGGATCGCAACGAACTCCGCAAGCACTTCCTGCGTGCTCACGTTTAAGGTCTTTATCATCTCGCGTTCGAGCACTTTCACATGCCGCTCGGGCAGGTCCACGAGCAAATCTTCGCCCACGTTGAGCTGGCGGCCGATGGTCACGCCTTCGATCGCAACCGCGACTTCGAGCCCTTCGTCCGCCTCGCGGATCGTCTCCTGCCGCAGCTGCATGGTCTTTAGGTGCCCCACCTTCTTGCCGTCCAGCTTGATGAGGTCGACGTCCGCCCGCAGCTTGCCGCCGAGAACCCGCACTCCCACGACCGCCGGGTTGCTCTGCCGGAACACGCAGTCCGGGAGCAGCCGGATCTTTGCCGGCATCATCACGTGCTCGAACTGCGCTTTTTCCGCGATCCGTTTCTGCTCGTCGCGCCACTCTACGTACTGGTCGATGAGCTGGTAGATCACCTGGCCGGAAAAGACCTTGACCTGCGTATAGAGCGGGTCTTTGATGATATCCGCGGCATCGGGAAGCGTGGGCGTGTTAAACGAGAGGAGCACGCGAAACGCCGGGTTCTTTATCGTCTCGGTCTCCACGAGGTCGTGCCGGCTTACCGGGCCGACCTGTGCCCGCATCACCGGGATCTCCTTTGCTTCGAGCTCCTTGCAGAGCGCTTCGAGCGCACCGATCGTGTCGGCCTTGATCACGATCCCCTCTTCAGAAAGGTTCACATGGATCTCCTGCATCTCCTTTCGGATCCGGGCCGAGAGTTCGTCCATGTTGCCCCGGACCACAAAGAGCGGCGAGCCGGCGATCACGCCTTCGAGGTTCGGGGCCGAGACCTTGATACCCGATGCCGCGACAACCGATTTCACGCGCTCGAACCGGTCCTCGATGAGGATCTCCTTCATGGGCCGGGGCTTTAAGAGCGACCGGACCTTTGTTGTCGCAACGCTGTCCTGCGTTGCCATCGCGATCTCGTCGCCAACCGAAAGCGTGCCGTTGTACAGGATCACATCGAGCGTTGTCCCAAGGCCACGCTCTTCCTTGACTTCGAGCACGGTGCCTTCGCCTGGCCCTTCGGCCGAGAGCTTGAGCTCTTCGCCCATGTAGCGCTGGGCAAGCCCGATCATGATCATGAGGAGGTCTGCGATCCCTTCGCCCGTGTGGGCGCTCACGGGAACGATCGCAAGGTTGCGCTGGAAGTCGGCGACCCGGTCGTAGCGGTCAGCGGAGAAGCCGAGGTCCGAGAGGTTCCCGACAATCTCGTAGGTTTTCGTCTCGATGTCGGTCTGGACCCGCTCGTTCTGTTTCGCAAACGTGGACTGGAAGGACTCGTCCTTGTTAATGCGCCAGCCGTGGATCCGGTCGATCTTTGTCGCCGCGATCACAAACGGCGTCTTGCAGTTTCGGAGGATCTGCAGCGCCTCGATGGTCTGGGGCTGGAACCCCTGGCTGATGTCCACGACAAGGATCGCCATGTCGGCAAGCGCCCCGCCCCGGGCACGCAGCGTGGTAAACGCGTGATGACCCGGCGTATCGATGAAGAGCAGTCCCGGGATATTGATCGGGATCTTCTCCATCGTGCCGCTCATCTTCCTTATCGCTTCGATGGGGACGATCGTTGCGCCGATGTGCTGGGTGATGGCGCCGGCCTCGGAAGCGACAACCGATGAGCCCCGGATCCGGTCGAGGAGCGATGTCTTCCCGTGGTCTACGTGTCCCATCACACAGACAATCGGTGTCCTGATCTTCGGCTCTGCCGCCATCTCACCCACTTCCCGTTCGCACGCGCCCTGATTTTTTTAGGATTATACTAAAAGCGTTCGTGGCACGGCGTCATTAAAACGCCGCACCGCTTCCTTATCCAAATCCTTTCAGGGCCACCTGATAACTTAATGGACGCACTACCCTATTAATAATCGCTCCCGGACACTCCCCGAAACCATGAGACGGGACCGGGAAAAATCCAGCAGCCGGCCGGCGCGTTCGGGAGTTAAATTAATCAGAGTCCACGACCAAGTTAACAGGAACATCTGCCAGGGTAGGGTAGTCTGGTTATCCTAAGGGGCTGTGGATCCCTCGACCCGGGTTCAAATCTCGGCCCTGGCCTCGTTTTTGTGCGAATTTTCCCTGCAGCGGCATACCGTATCGCTCCATTACCGGTTACCCGCAGCATTACTCCCGGGCATTCGTTTTTGCTATCTCTTCTGCCAGGGCCCGATGTGCCCGCAACGCACAGCCGCCAGCGGTTTCGGTGAGGATCTCCGGGCGTTCCCGGATCCGTGCAAGGAGCGGAGAGCGAAGGGCGGTTTCGAGCGGCACCTGTGCAAGGTTCTCGTCCGAGTACGGCGCCGCGGGACAGGGTTCGAGGTTCCCGGACGGACTGATGTGTACGAACCCCCGGCCTGCCGCAAGGCACCCGCCGTACTGATCCTCATCACCGGGAAAACCGATGAAAAGGGCCGGGAATTTTCCGGACAATGCCGTACAGGCAGCCTGCAGAGCGCTTTTCTGGCCGGGCGTCAGGATGAGGTCTTCCGTACCCGGTTCCATGGGCACGTACTCGACAAAAGCAAAGACCCGTACGCCGGCGCCGAGCATGGTCCGGGCAAACCTCTCATCCGTGACCCGGGAGAAATTCTCCCGGGATGTCGTGACCGAACAGCCGAAGAAAACCCGGTGTTCTTTGAGGCGCCCGCAGGCCGCAAGCAGCCGGTCGTACACGCCGCTTCCCCGTCGGGCATCGGTCTCTTCGCGGAAACCTTCGAAACTGATGACCGGGACGATATTTTTGTACCGTGCAATTTCTGCTGCCGCAGTCTCGTCGATCAAAAGGCCGTTGGTAAAAACCGGGAAGAGAATTTCCGGGTGCGCCTCGGCAAGGGTGAGGATCTCCTTTTTCCGTACAAGCGGTTCGCCGCCGGCAATCACGATGACCGAGACCCCGAGGCGGGCAGCCTGATCCGCGAGCCCGGTAAGCGTCTCCGGGCTCATCTCGGCCGCGGGCCGGTCGTGGCGGCCGTGCATGTAGCAGCCGGCACACGCAAGGTTACAGCGCGATGTGATGCTCGCAATGATAACCGGGGGAACGAGCAGCCCTTCGCGCTCGTACCGTTTCCGTACCGCAGCCGCCTTCTTCTGGTGGCGGAGGATGGCAGAGCCGCGGAAGAAGAGCGCCGGGTCGTCGGCAATGATCTGCACGGCTTTCCTGAGGGTTGCCGCGATGATCTCATCGAAGAGGTCCCGGTACGCCCCGGCTTTTTCCACGATCATTCTCCCCGCTGCCCGAGCATGTCTTTTACCGAAATCCCCGGGTGGTGGTACCGGCGCTTCCCACTGGTCCGGCCCCCGATCTCGATTGCCTCGTTCGGGCACCAGTGGATGCACGCATAGCACTGGGTGCAGGAATCCCCGAACGCGACCCCGTCCGCGGTAATGGCGATGTTCCGGGCCGGGCAGATTTTTTCGCACAGCCCGCAGCGGGTGCACTTCGCGGTTGCATGGAACCGGCGGGGGACCCGGTACACCGATGTCATAAGGAACCGGAGTGCCCCTGCGCCCAGTCTGATCACTGACGAGTCCGACCCTTCCGGCGCCGAGACCTGTTGCTTTCTGATTACTTCGGCAATCGCCGGGATCCGGCTGTGTGCCGCTGCAAGTTTCTGCTCCACCGTTTCCTCTGGCTCCATCAAATCGACCGGGCCAAGGTAATTCTCCGGCATGACAAGGGCAAAACCGGCCGAGAGGTGCGAACCCCGGGCACGGAGCGTTTTGTCGAGCGAAAAAAGCGCCCCGCCGGGCTCCTTCCCGCAGGTCGCAAGGCCAAAGACGTACGGATTGCCGGTAAACATGAGGCTTTCCACGAACTGTTGTACGATCCCGGGCATATTCAGGAAATAGACCGGGAACGCGATGCCAAGGACGTCCGCGTCCACGGGTATCCCGCCGGGATTTACCGCCCTCCTGAGCGGGATGAGTTTTGCATCGCCGAGTTCTTCGGCAAGCGCCCGGGCAGCGGCAAGCGTGTTGCCGGTGCCGGTGAAATAATAGATCACGGTCTTCATGGCTGCTCCACAGTACACGCGGCAAGATCCTTTTCCATCCGCCGCGCTGAAATTTTTTCTACGGCAACGCCGATTGCGTGGTACACGGGATTGACCGGGACACCGGTGAAGTAGCGTGCGCCCCGGTCGAACCATCCCTTCCCGTTCCAGTACCGGTAATCGGCAGGCGATATGGTCTCGAGCCGCCGGAACGCCGCACGCTGCCCGTGGAAAACTATGAGATCGTACAGCCCCGGGCTTTTACGGGCCGGGCGCCTGAGGGCCGCGGCAAATTCTCCTGCGGCCCGGGCAATTTCCTTCCGGTTCTTTTCTGCCTGGCCCGGCGATACGGGAGTGGCAGTCACGGTCCCGGCGTTTCCTGCGATCTCAAAACCCCAGATCCGTGCAACGGTTGTTAAGTATTTCTGGACCTCTTTGTTGCCCATGATGCCGGCAGTCGTAAGGATGAAAGCTTTCTTGTCGAAGAACCGGGGGCGGTGGAAGATATAGCTGAACCGGTCCACAAAAACCTTCATCTGGCCGGTCACGTTCAGGCCGTACACCGGGGTTGCAAAGACCACGGCATCCGCCTCGTGCATCTTCTGTTCGATACGCGGGGCATCGTCCCTGTTCGGACAGGTCTCCTCTCCGCGGGAAAAGCAGGAGAGGCAGCCCCGGCAGGGTTTTAAGTCCGCGTCCTTGAGCCAGAGATATTCAAACTCGACCGGCAGGTGCTGACCCAGTTCTTTTCGCAGGTCTTCGCAGGCAAAAAAAGTACTCCCTTTCCGCGGGCTTCCCATGATGACGAGAATGTTCTTTGGCGCCATGGATTACTTTCCCGTGCACCCGTACCGGATCGCACCTTCCGGGCACGTATCCGCACAACCGGCGCACATGATACACTCCGGCGAATCCATGTCGCCTTTGCGCACCATTGCGTTCACGTCAAGGCCCATCGGGCAGATCTGAGTGCACTTTTTACAGTCGATACAGCGGGCGGGATCGGCAGAGAGCCCAAGCGCCGGCCACCGGAACAGGTTCCGGATCTTCCGACCAGCGATCATGAGCCCGGCTATCGGGCAGAGCACATGGCAGAACCCGCGCCGGCCTGCAATGAATGCGGCAAGGATGATGATGGTAAAGATCACAACGACCACAATAAGCGTGGCGGGACTTGTGATCGAGAGGCCGTTATCCGTGGCAAAGAGCGGGTCGACCGCACGGATTCCCCCGGCGCCGGCAAAGAAGTACGCAAGCGCACCAAGCCAGAGCACCGTCACGAGGTACTTGAGGTAATTTAACCAGCCCGCTTTTACGGTCCGCTTTATCACCGGTGAACAGATCTCCTGCCATGCCCCCATCGGGCAGAGCCAGCCGCACCAGAGCCGGGCGACCACAAGCGAGAGGAAAAAGAGTGCGATAAAGAGGAGCATGCTCCCGGTGGCGATGCCTTCTGCTGCGCCCATCAGGATAACGATGGGGGAGATGTACATGAGCGTGACCGGCAGGAGGAGGAACGTGACGATGAGGATCCATTCCTGACGGCCTGACGGGATGTTGGTCGTGGTGATGACGTTTCTGTCATGGTCTTTACCTTTCGGTTATTCCGGGGCTTCCCCGTGCTGGCTTGTCATGTCGGCAAGTTTCAGATCCGGGTGCCGGTACCGCCCGCGGTTCTTTGTCCCGAACATGACGTTGAGCTGGATGGCCTCGACCGGGCAGAAGTGGAGGCAGGCACAGCAGAGCTCGCAGTGGTGCAGCCAGACCGGGCGGTCCTGTTCCATGCGGATGTTCTGCACCGGGCAGACCTTCGCGCAGGTCCCGCAGGATGTGCAGGAGTCGTCCACGGAATATTTTGTATCCGAGGCCCGGACCGTTTTTGAGAAGCCCCCGTACGTGATGCACTTCATGAGCGCGGAGAGCGGGGAAAATCCCGGGGGAACTTTCTCGCCGCGGCCAATGGTACCGGCAATGGCCGTAAGCTCCTTGTCCGCTGCAGCCAGGATCCCGTGGAGCTTCTCTCCTTCCGGCGGATGGGAGAGCGGAGGAAAATTGCCCGGCATCCGCACGGCAAAGGCTGCATCGAGGCCGCGGTTCTTTCCACTTTTGAGCAGGGCATCGAGCTGGTGGAGTGCCGAAACCCCGGTTCCGCCCATGGTCACGATACCGAATACGTAGTGTGCGGAGGTCAGGTCCAGCCGCCGGGCAAACTCCGCAACAACGAGCGGAAGCCCGGCATCGTAGACCGGGCAGACGATCCCGACACGATCCGCTGCGGGAGCAACAACTCCCGAGGTATCTTTCAGCGACGCGACCGGCACGAGATCGCAGTCCCCGAGAACCGATGCGATCTTCCGTGAAGCGGCAAGCGAATTGCCAGTGCCGGTGAAATAATAGATGACAGTCTTCATGCCGGTTTCATCCCCCGGACCTTCTCTATGAGCGCCGTTACTCCGGTTCCTTCCGCGATCTCTTTTTTGTTAAACGAGAACTGCCCGGCAACGACCATGCCCTTTGCCGTTACGTCTTTTGCAAGGTCGGCGAGAGTGGCGCCCGGTTTGTCGCCGCAGGTGGCAAAGATCACCACCGGTTTTCCTTCGCAGCCGGTAAAGTCGGCAACGGCCTTTTTTATTGCCGGTACGGGCTTTCCCGCCCAGACCGGCGTACCGATCACGATAACGTCCGAGCCGGAGAGATCGATCTGCTCCGGCACCGCGCCGCTCTCCCGGACATTCATGCCGGGCGAGTGGCGGCCCATGAGGGCAACAAACCGGGACAAAAGATCCCGCGATTTTACTTCGATGAGCTCGGCTCCCGTGTCCTTTTGTACCTGTTCTGCGACCCCGTGGGTCGTTCCCGTATACGATGCGTAGATGATAGTGGTCTTCATGATCGTTTTTCCCCTGTCGTGTTCCCTGTTTTTTCTCCTGCTGTCCCGCCGCGTGATTCCCCAAAAGGAGCTGCCGCGATGATCCGTTTGAGGAGTTCGCCCCCGGCATCCGGGTTCTTTGTGTCCTCCTGGTCCAGGCTGATCTCCGCCAGGACGTTTACTCCCTTTTCCTCCAGCGCTTTTCTCATCAGGGGCAGGGCCTCCCCGGGCTGGTTGATACACGTGGTAAAGATCGCGGCCGGCTTTCCTTTGCAGTTGCAGAGTGCCTGTACCGCGGCATTGATGGCCGGTGCCGGCCTCCAGGCCCAGACCGGCGTACCGATGATCAAAAAGTCATAGCCTGCAACATCGATTTCGTCCGGCTCGATTTTGTCGCAGGCCCCTTTCCGGGACCGGAGTACACCGGTCGTGTACGCGGTAAACGCAGAGTACGGGGTCCGGGTCTTTACCTCGATACGGTCGTACCCTCCGGCATCGCAGATCCCTTCGGCAAACCTTCCGCGTGATCCCGGAATACGAATAAAAGATAACGCAGGCACGGATGGTGCGGCCCGGCGCTGCCTTCCGAACCATCTCGCGGCTGCACTGCTTCATGACGCTCGCGTACATCAGCTCGAAATGATCGCGGAACTCCACCATCCGCTCGCGGTTGATGGTATAGTACACGTAAAATCCGTCGCGACGCGATTCGACCAGCCCTTCGTTTTTCAGGTTCTTCAGGTGCTGGGAGACGGCCGGCTGGGAAATGCTGAGCCGGGCTGCAAGTTCGCTGACGCCGAGCGTCCCGCCCGGTTCGGTTGAAAGGAGGTAAATGATCTGGAGCCGTGTGAGATCGCCCAAGCCTTGAACGTCCCGGCCATAGAGGGGACGATCTCGCAGAGCCCGGTACATTCCGGGCACTTTGTTGCAGGGCTCCTCTGGCATGTCATAAGTGTTTGCTTATACACTTATATAAATTTCGTAAAATAGTGCCCCGGCGCAGCTTCAGCATAGCAAAACAGGTCGGAGCACGGGAAAATTCTCTGAAACGACCTGAAGGAAAAAAGAGTGAGGTTATTCCGGGCCGCACAGCCGTGACCGGCCCGGTTTTATGCCGTTACGAGATTGCAGCCTTGATCGTCCACGGGCCGCTCGCTTTCACGTCAAGATAATATTTTCCTGCGTCCAGCTTCTGCGGCTTCATACCGGAATAGGTGCCGATCTCGTTTGCAAGAAGGGCGACCCGTTTGCCGTTCTCGTCCGTGAGCCAGACAATGAAATTCTTCTCGCCCGTGTAGTTTAAGGTAAAGACCCAGAGCCCGGACCCGGTCGCGGTAAACGGTACGATGCTGTCCCCGGTCCCCGAGAGAAGGGCTTCACCGGATACTACCGTACTGCCGCCCGGAGCCGCAGATGCCCGGCCGACTCCCTGATAGAGCGTGTACACGATAGCGGGCGTCTCTTTTTTATAGAGCGTGTTTGCGGACAGGTCATGGACCCAGACGTTCTTCTCGCCCGAATCCCGGGTCACGAGGTACATATCGTTGCCGAGCGCGGTCCACGTCCCGTTGTAAAAGACATTGGGGACGCTCGCGTAATTTTCCTGCGTCTTCCCGTTCACATCGAACGTGATCTCGAACTTGTAGATCGCTCCCGGGCTCCGCCAGACACCGACAATGGGATCGTAGGATAGCCCCGAAGCCGATGTTCCCGATGACGCTGAGGTAAGCGGCGTGAGGGTATTTACGGGTGTGAGCTGCGTCTCCTGGGTCCCCGTGCATCCCGCGGCGAGCACGACCGTAATGCAGAGAACCGCAAGTGCAAAGGAGCCGGTCCTCCCGGGCACAAATGATGGAACCGATAACTGATGCTTCATAGCCGGATACTTCCCCCTGGTATCGCTATCATTTATCACCCGGCTTTTGAGTAGTTTCCGGTGATGTAACCGATCGGTTAGGTCAATGAAACGGCAGCATCCCAAACGATGGGGTCAGGATTTTTTTTAGATTTTTTCCAGATGCAGGAGAAAAGAAAATTAAAAAAAACGGCCCGGTTCACATGCCCATCATCGCAAGGGCGGCGTCCTCATGGTACGGGAATACGAAGGCAGCAAGGCCGAGCGCAACGATGTAGAGGGCAAGGCCGATACAGGCGAGCGGGACCGTGTAACTTCCTGAGAACGGTCCGGGTATCGTCCCCGGTCGTCTTTTTGACAAGGTGGAAGAAGGGATCGGTGACGTGGCAGAAAAAGCAGGTGCCGGCAACGACCATCAGGATCATGGGCAGCGGGTTAATCTCCTGCACGAGCGCCGTAGCCCCCAGCACCTGCGCCGAGACAACCGCGGTCACGATCCGCGAGCCCTGTGCGGTCGCAAGGATCACCGCGATGATGAAACGGGATCAGGATATCCGGCAGGATCGGGATGAGCGTGGCGAAGCGCACTTTTGGCAAGCCCGGATTTTACCATGACCGTGCCGATTGCCCCTGCCGCACAGATATCGAAGACCACCATTCCCGCGGTCGTTATCCCGCCGGCAAATCCTTCGAACCGGATCTCTGGCGGGGCAAGGACGAGCGCCACGAGCAGTCCGGTGAGCATGATGAACTGGAGGATCGCCGCGTGCGAGAGCCCGAGAACGAAGTGGCCAATCGGGATCGCGGCCACGATCGCGATGAACGGGGCCCACGCCCGGAGATGGAGGGACAGGGGAACGGGCACGTGTCCGTCAGGCCCGGGTGTGCCGGCGGCCAGGGGTTCTCCACCCGTCCTGCGGTCCGGGATCCACCGGCCCGCCGCCGCGATCACAACGCAGAGCAGGCAGAGGGCAAGCGGGACCGTAACGAGATCGAAAGATCCTCCGAATACCTGCGGGGCGAATGCGGCAACAAGCGGCTGGGTGACCGGGGTCGGGAAGATCAGGATGTACGAAACGATCCCGCAGACCGCGGCAACATAGAGCAGGACCTTTGAGCGGTCCGGGTCAGGCTCGATTTTCTTTAGCGCCGGGGAGAGCATCGCATACGTGACGACCGGGCAGGTGATCGGGACGGCAAGGATAAAGGAGAGGATCCCGGAGCTCGCCCGGGCATTTTTGATCTTTGCCTGGATCCCGGCGGCCATGACCGCGATGAGTCCCTGGTCGGAGAGCAGCCGGACGATCACGATACCGGAGAGGATGGCGATGGCAAAGGCGCCAAACATCGTGCCGAGTCCCGAGGCCAGCCACTGGAGCGTGGCATCAGGGCCCGCCCCGGCAAGCAGGCCAAAAAAGAGCCCGCCTAAAAGGAGCGTGACAAAGAGGGGCAGTTTTCCGTGTATACCCGAGGATGAACAGGAAAAGAAGCGTAAGAAAAAAAACCAGGAATGCTTCCATACAGGGAGCGTCGGGGTGCCATGCAATAAAGGATTACGGTCCGGTTTTTCCCGGGACTGCCTGAACGGGCAGCCTTTTCTCGTTCCTGCCCCAACCGGTCAAACGTGGACTCGCTCACCCATGCACTCGCCGCCGCGATCCTTGCGTACGTGCTCGGCTTCCCGCAGTACATCCCGTTTATTGTTATCGGGGCCGTGATCATCGACTGCAGACGTGCTCTTTGGCTTTTCTCGAAGAATTCCCCGGATGCCTACCTCTTCGTGCACGGCGGGATCGCCCACAGCATTGCCGGCGTCTGCATCATGTCGGCCTCGGCATGCGCCGGGATCGGGCTTGCGGCTCTTGCCGGTTTTATCGACCCGGCCGCGATCACGCCCGCGGCCTGCGCCGCCCTGTTTGCCGGCGGATTCCTGCACATCGCCATGGACCTTCCCGCAAGCCCGGGCATTCCGCTCTTTGCCCCGATCTCGGACAAAAAATACGCACTCTTTGTCCTCCCGGGCCCGAGCATGCTCCTGTTAGCCGCGAGCCTCTTCTTTTTGATCTGGATGGCGCTCGGGGTTGTCACGCTCGCGGAGGGGATGGTCGTGTACGCAGCGATCTTTTTTGCCTTCCTGCTCGTGCGGTCCGTTGCGTTTGCTGCTTCGCGGCCGGCGCTCAAAGGGGCGTACCGGGTGCTCCCGCAGCCGGACCCGCGGAGGTGGGTTGCCTTCTACGATGACGGCGACGAATGGACGGTCGTTGAATTCCTGCTCGGCAAAGGATTCGGGGATCCGGCCTGCTACCCGAAGTACACCTGGACCGATCCGGCGCACGTTGCCCCGTACGTTTCCCTTCCCGAAGTCAGAGGGCTCCTGTACAATTCCTACATCGTGACCGCAAGAAAAGAGGGGGACTCCCTCATCCTTGCCGACCCGGTGCGGGAATCGGGCCGGCTCTTCTATCCACCGTATTACAAACGCGTAGTAATCCCCGTGACACAACCGCCCGTAACGATCCGGTAACGTGCCCGTACTTTTAGAACCGGAACGGCGTACCGGTAGATCAGGAGATTTTGAGATGAACGAAAACGCGTACGTCCACGGGTATTCCGAGCGGGAAGCAGAACGGCTGGGCGACCAGGCGCGGACGCTGACCGGGCTTCTCCACCACGATACGCGCTACCCGGCACAGAGCCGGGTGCTCGAAGCGGGCTGCGGGACCGGTGCACAGACCGTGATCCTTGCAAAGAACAGCCCGACAGCAGAGATCACCTCGATCGATATCTCGCCGGAATCGGTCCGCCGGGCAGAAGAGCGGGCGAGAGCCGAAGGGATCGGGAACGTGACCTTCCGGGCCGCCGACCTGTTCAGCCTCCCGTTTGAACCGAAAGCTTCGACCACGCCTTTGTCTGTTTCGTGCTCGAACACCTCCCCGACCCGGGCAGGGCGCTTGCTGTTCTCAAAAAACTCGTAAAACCCGGCGGTACGATCACGGTGATCGAGGGCGACCACGGCTCGGCATACTTCCACCCGGACAGCGAGATGGCACATCGGGCGATCCGCTGCCTTGTCGATCTCCAGAAAGAGGACGGGAGGAAATGCGCTTATCGGCCGCGAACTCTATCCCGCTGCTCGTCTCTACCGGGTTTAGCAGCGTGCAGGTCTCGCCCCGGATGGTGTACGTCGACGCCTCGCGGCCGGAGCTCGTGGAAGGGTTCACGAAACAGACGTTTACCGCGATGGTCGAGGGCGTCCGCGAGGATGCGATCAAAAAGGGCATGATGAATCCCGCTGACTGGGAGCAGGGGATAAAAGACCTGTACCGGACCTGCGAACCGGACGGCGTATTCTGCTACACGTTCTTCAAGGCAACCGGGCGGGTACCTGAATGAAGTTTCGGTCATCCTCGCCCACCCCGGGCCGGAAGCTTCAACCATGCAATTGCCGCAACCGTGGTAAAGACACTCGCGGAGAACGGCCACACGGTCGCTTTCCACGACCTTTATACAGAACATTTCGATCCGGTCCTGCCGTACGCCGAGATCCCGCGGGACGCACCGCTTGACCCGGTTATCGCCCGGCACTGCAGCGAGATCGCAACGGCGGACGGGATCGTCATCGTCCACCCGGACTGGTGGGGCCAGCCGCCCGCGATTTTGAAAGGCTGGATCGACCGGGTCATCCGGCCCGGTATTGCGTACCGGTTCCGGGAAGGCGACAATGGCGAAGGGATCCCGAAGGGACTCCTTGCGGCAAAGGCAGCACTCGTGTTCAACACGGCCAATACGCCGGCTGAAAGGGAGCGGGAGGTATTCGGCGATCCGCTCGAACGGCTCTGGAAGGACTGCATCTTCTCGTTCTGCGGGGATACCGGTTGTTCACCGGCGCATGTTTGCCGTGGTTGTGACAAGTACGGCAGAGGAACGTGCCGGCTGGCTCGCGGAGGCGGCAGCCCTCACCCGTCAATACTTTCCCTGAACGAGAAGAGCACGGCAGCTTTTTTTATCCTGAAATCCCCATGCTAAACCGGGGGGAAACCAATGGAAACTTTCGATGCATGCATCCGGTTTGCAAACGAGAACCCGGTCACGTACCTCGCAACGGTCGATGGCGACCAGCCCCGGGTCCGGGCGTTTGCCATGTGGTTTGCGGACGCGAGCGGCTTTTACTACCACACGGGGACAGGCAAAGAACGTCTGCCGCCAGTTGCAGAAGAACCCGAACGTCGAGCTCTGCTTCTATAAGCCCGGTGAAGCGGCCGGGACGATGATGCGGGTTACCGGGGAAGGTCGAGTTCCTGTCCGATCCCGCACTCGAAGAGCGATTGTTCCGGGACCGGCCCTGGCTCAAGGGGAATCGCGGAGACTGCCCCGGCCGGTTCGAAGGTCACGATCTTCCGGATCGCCCACGGCGAAGCATGGTTCTGGACAATGATGGAGAACATGCGGGAATCGCAGGTGCCCCGGATAAAATTCTGAACTTTTTTTCTTACTTTCGCTCCTCCGCATGCCGCTGGTTTATAGCCGTCCGCCACGGTAACGTTGATCATGGAAACGAATGCAGGCGCAAAGGACGATGAAGTAATTGCCGCAGTACGGGAGATGAACCGGCTCTGGACGGAGACCTGGGACGAGAAAGGTTTTGCCCGGTTTATCCACCCGGACGCAGGTAGCCATCGCTCCCACGACCCCGGGACGGCTCGAAGGCCGGGACGCGTACGTGGCGGGATGGAAGGGATTTGTGCAGGCTGTAAAAATCCACGAATGGAAGGAAGTCCGGCCACCGGGTAAGCTTCTTCTGCCGGGGCAGCTGCGCCGTGCTCTCGTACTTCTTTACGATCCGGTTTTCAATGAACGGTCAGGAAGTCGTGATGAAAGGGCGGGACCTGTTCACGCTCGTAAAACAGCGCGGACGCTGGCTCGTTGTCGCCGACCAGTTCTCGCCCGAGCCAATGCAGGGATAGCCGGGAAAACCGGAAGAGAAGTACCGGTATAAATGCACGGCGGGAGAATAGAGAAAAGACCAGTATATGGACACCATCACGCTCGTGGGCTTTATTGCGGGAACGCTCACGACCGTTGCCTATGTCCCGCAGGTTATCCGCAGCTGGAAGCTAAAGGAGACAAAGGACATCTCCCTTTCCATGCTCGTGCTCTATGCGGTCGGGGTCTCGCTCTGGCTCGTGTACGGGATCTGGATGGATGCACTCCCCATTATCGCAGCAAACGGGATCTCGCTTGTTCTGATCCTTGTCCTCCTGGGGATCAAACTGCGGTATCACTGAAACTTTTTTTTATCTTTCCCTTCGGCCCGCCGGTTTTTCCGGAAAAAAATGCAGCAGCCGGCAACAACGGCTCTGCAGAAATAACGGGTACGTAAAAAAAGGTTTAATCCTGGAGGAGGACGATGGTGCCGGCGATCTTGTCGTGGAGCCCCTGGCGCTTTTTGGTGAGCCCGATCATGACAAATCCAATGAAGACGATGATGAGCGAAATGAATTTCCCAAAGAACCGGAGGGTCGCCCGTGCAAAGGAAAGCCGGTTGCCTTCGAGGTCGGTTACTTCGAGGCGCATGAGGACTTTCCCGGGGTTGCCTGTCCCCGCGAGGACTCAAAGCCCGCATAGTAGAGCCACGGGACAACGACCACAAAGAGGCCGAGCGCTGCAACGATCGGGGTGAGGGCCGCAGCCGGTGTCCCGGCGGTCGTGAGGGAAGCGATGGGCGCATGCAGGGCAACGATATAGTACAGGTACATGATCCCGTTGACCTGGTTGAAGAATGAGACGGCGATAATGCCAAAGATGACAATGAGGATGAAATCGACAATAAAAGCGACGAAACGCCGCCCGAGACCGGCGTACACGCCGACATCGGGGGTTTCCTCGACCTCCTCTGCGGCGGGGACGACCGGGACTGCCGGGGCGGCTTCGATCGGGGCGCCGCACCACTGGCAGAATTGTCCGGAGGTATCAGTCTCTTTTCCACATTTTGGACAGTACATTCCTCAAACTCCTGATAGGTAAAGTTTACTCCATGACTCCTTTTTAATTTAACTGTTCTTTTCCCGAAATTTCGGGCGTTTTTCATGCGGCATCGTGAAAAACCGGGGCTGCCGGGACGGATTCGCAGTCAGCCCGGATGCGGATAATTCCGGCGCAAAATAATAAAACAGCAAAAAATGAAGGTGTATTCATGAAAGCGGCCATCATTGCGATCGCAGGCTTTGTACTTTTTTTCTGTGCGCTGTGTGCAGGATGCACGAGCCCGACCCAGGCTGAGATCCAGCCGGTCGAGACCCAGACTGCCGAGATCACGACAGTCCCGACAACTACGGCAACACCCACCGCGGTAACGACCACATACGAACCCGTGGTTGCCATACCGTCCGATATTTACGTGGACCTCCAGCTCACGAAAGACCGGCCCACGAGCAAGATCCACCTGCTCTACAATGGCGGGGCCGGTGAAATTTACGTCCAGAATGTCCGGATGAAAGTCACGCGTTCGGACGGAACGGTTACCGACAGTCTCATGGACGGGGGCAACCAGCCCAAACGGGGCGACGAGCTGATCGTGCAGGGCACAAAGACCGGCGACCGGTGCGAGGTCTGGGTCACCACGTCCGGCAAGGTGTACAAAATTATAGACCAGAACCTCTACGCAATGCAATAAAAATTCCTTTTTTAGTTTTTGCCGGTGTGGAGCTGGCGGCCGGCCTTTCCGGCAAACCACTGCAGGATTATCCCGAGCAGGACGGATGCCGCACCTGCGCCGGCAAGCACGATCCACTGCACTAATCCTGCCGTCCCGACCGCGAGCTGTGCCACAAGGTTGAGCGGGTTCCCCGGGACGGCGAGCACCAGGATCATGATAACGACAAGGGCCGTTGAAAAGACAAACTGCGCTGCGGTCCGCTCCCGGTAGTGCAGCGCAACGAGCGCCGCAATGAGGATCAGGACAAGGGAGCCGAGCGTGACGTGGAGCAGGATAAGTACCGGGTCCATAACGGGGATGTGGTTTACGGACAAGAGCAGGAGCCATGCGCCGGCCTGGACCGGCACGAGCACGACTGCAGGCAAGCACCTTGCCCCAGACTGCATCCGCAACGCTCACCGGTGTCGAGACAAGAGTCTCTAACGTATCGTGCTGGTACTCTTCGGTGATGAGATCGATGACAAGCGCCGCCGAGATGATCCCGGGCAGGAAAACGAGCAGCGGGATCAAAAGGCCGTACACGAACTCGAAGTACCCGCTGGCATCCGATGACGCCGGGATCTCCACGGGCAGGGGCCGGTCGGTGATCCGGTCGATGCGGGCTTCGCGGAGCTCGCCTTCGTATTGAAGGAAAACTCCTTTTAGCTTGGTATCGGCGACCGCACCCATGATGTCGCTTTTGAGCGTGTAGAGCGTGATCTTCACCGGCCCGGTATCGTTTGCCGCGGTGTCGGGCACGTAGACAACCGCGGAGAGCTGCCGCTCTTTTAGCAGCTCCACACCGGTCGAGAGGTCGACCCGGTGGATCCGGAACGCGTTACTGTTTGTGAGGTCCCACAGGAGGGGCGAGGTATTCCCGGCATAGCCGATATCGTAGCGGAAATGCGTGCGGCCCGCAAGCGAGCCCGGGTCGTACATCGAAGTGAGCCCGACCATCAAAAACGACGAGAAGAGCGCGATAAAAAGCTGGAGCAGGATGGCTAAAAGGATCGTCTTTTCGGAGAAGAGGCCGCCCAGTTCCTTTTTTGCAACGATTTTTACATGACGGGCCTTCATGTGAGCCACCCCTGAAGGAAGTACAGGTTATACCCGCAGTGGAGGATGCCGGCCTGCAAGGATCCCGGCAGCAGCCCCGATCCGGCCCCAGCGCTTCATGGAGAATGCAACGATGAGGAGGCAGGCGAAGTGGAGCAGGAACGGCAGCCAGATCACGCCGAGCGACAAGAAGAGGACGTTCCCGAAGACCGACTCGGTGATCTCGGCGAGCGTTGCAAAGAGCAGGAGTTTTTCGCCAACGAGAAATCCGAACGCCGTTGCAGCGCAGGCAAGGACGAGCCGTTTTGTGGTAAAAAAGGCCGGGTCCAGGAAGAAGAGCGTGTAGATTCCCGGCCGCCTTTGCCGCCTCCTCGACAAATGCTGCAAAGACGATGAGGAGTACGAGCGAGAGCGGCATGGGCAGGTTGAAGAGGACAACAAGGCCCATCATCTGCGCCATGAAGACAAACGGGATCGTGGCAAGGGCAATGCAGAAGAGCGAGGCGTACGGGTGGGCGCGGGAGATGGCGCCGGCCAGGAAATTCGCGGCACCGGGGCAGGAGCGGCTTTTTCCGAGAAGAGGCGTTCCTCGTTAAAGTTCCGGGCCGCGACATAGAAGAGCACGGCGCTCGTGAGCCAGAAGAGCACGGTCGCGTAGCAGTAGTCCGCTACGGTCCACGCGGTTCCTTCGAGCGTGAGCACGATCAGCGTGAGCGGCGAGATCAGGCTGATCACGTGCACGTTTGCAAAGATGCTCGGGAAGAACAGGTACGATGTGGCAACGGTGGAAAAAAAGATCGAGATGAACGAGAGCTCCTTGAAGCTCCGGGCAAGCATCCCGATGACAAGGGCGCTGGCGAGGAAAGAAAAGGATGACCGGGACTGAGGGGGAGAAGAATGAGAAGCGGGGCCCGGATATAGAGCGTGAGCACGGCGCAGATGAGAAGCATCCCGAAAAAGTACGGGAGCATTTTGCCGGTAATGATATACGCGGTTTTCACCGGTGTGGAGAGGAGGGGCTCGCCCTGCCGCTCGATCCGCTCGTTCATGATGCTCATCATGAAAAACTGCGAGGTGAAGTAGAGCGGGAAGATGAAGACAAAGACGAGAATGATCGAGTCAAACGGGAGCGGGGGCGAGAGCTGGTCCGGTGTGACAAAGGTGCCCATCACGGATTTCCGGCTCGAAAGCACGTCCGTGTACCGCGCAACCTGCGTGTTCTGCGAGGAAGAGGCGACAAGGCCGGCCCGGATATCCTCCGTGGTCACGCCAAGGGTTGGCGACGGTGTCGGGACCTCCTCGACCGTCCCGGCAGGGACAAGCGGGCCCCGGCCCGGCGGCGCCGGCACGAACCGGCCGGCTTGCGGCGATGAGAAGTTGAGCTCGCTTGCAACGGTCTGGGTATCGATCCAGAGCGGGTACGCGGCAAAGAGATCGTCTGCACCGGTATAGACGGCGGCCTTGTACTTCGCGTAATCGCGTTCGAGCGTTTTCTGTGCGGACTTTCCTTTGTCAGTCTGCGCCGTATACACAACGCCGTCAACGATCGCGATATCGTACGGCGCAATTGCCGGCGGGATGGTTGCGGGATCGACCGTATACACCGAGAACCGGACATCGGACGCAAACAGGGAGGCAACCTGCGGGTCGTCGGTTGCGAGCCGGTACATCCCGTCCTGGATGTGCAGCCCGCTCTGGGCCGCAAAACCCGTGACCGCGATAAGGAGGAGGAAAAGGACGATGGCAACGGGAAGGAGGCCGCGCGACATGATCGAGAAGGTCTTTTTGACCTCCCAGCGTGCGATGGTGGCAATCTCACGTAGTGCGCTCATGATCTCCCCGGTTTTTTATACGGGATCTCCCGCGGATATACCAGTAGTACGGGAACCGGGGACAAATAGTGTTCGGTACCGACACATCACTATCCCAACTTATATGATGCACTCCCCGCAAGGTTAGATAAAGAGACAGGTTCCCGCCATGATACAAGCCCGCAGCCTCACCAAGAAGTACGACGATTTTACCGCGCTCGACGCGGTGAGTTTCACGTTTCCCGATGCAGGGATCCTCGGGATCATCGGGCCACAACGGGGCCGGGAAGACAACTCTTTTGAAGATGGTTGCCGGGCTTGTCGCTCCCACGTCCGGAGAGCTCGAAGTAAACGGGATCGATGTTGTCCGCGACCCGGCAGCGCTCAAAGTCACGCTCGGCTACCTTCCCGAGGAGTCACGGCTCTACGAGACCATGACCGCGGAGAACTACCTTGCGTTCTTTGGCGAGATCTACGGCATCCCCAAAAACGAGATTACGGTCCGGACCCGCCGGCTCTTTGCCGCACTCTCGCTTGAAACCGGCGGGAAAAAACTCGGCGAGTTTAGCAAAGGCATGAAGCGCAAGGCCGCGATCGCCCGCTCGCTCATCCACGACCCGGCATTTCTCGTGTACGACGAGCCGACAAGCGGACTCGACCCGATGACCTCGCGGTTCATTGCCGGGTACTTAAAAGACCTGAAAAATTCCGGGAAGACGATCGTGCTCTCGGCCCATAACCTGTATCAGGTCGAGGCGATCTGCGACCGGGTGATGATCCTTCGGCGCGGGAAGATCGTAGCGGACGGTACCATGGACCGAGCTCCGCAAACAGTTCGGCTCGATCACGTACACAGGTCTGGTTCTCCGCTCCCGATCCGGCCCGGATCGACCGGGGAAAAGTGCCGTACCGTGAGGACGAGGCCGGGCTTGCCTGCGATGCCCCGGACATGGAGACACTCAACGGAATCTCTGCAGCGATTGCGGCAGCGGGCGGCCGGGTAGACCGGATCGAATCCCGGTATCCCTCGCTTGAGGAGATGCTCGTTGCAATCGGAAAATAACAATATCGCGAACAATAAACAGGCCAAAAAATCAAAAATTATAACGTCTATTACCTGAAATATAGATCCCACAAATGTGCTGGACAGTATTTTTCCGGTACCGGTCTGGAATAATGTATGGTTTGTATTCTTATTATCGATGATTCCGCCTTCCAGCGAAAAATTATCAGTTCTGTGCTCAACGGGGAAAACCACACCGTCATTACCGCGTCAAACGGGCACGAGGGGCTCAAAAAAGCTGTACTGGAAAAACCCGACCTGATTATTACCGATCTCCTCATGCCCGAGATGGACGGAGGCACGTTTCTTTCAGAAGTAAAAAAAGCGGGACTTTCCATCCCCGTGATTATCCTGACTTCGGATGTCCAGAAAGTAACACGGGACCGCTGCCTTGCACTTGGCGCGTTTAGTGTTCTCAACAAGCCGGTCAACAGGGAAGCCCTTCTCGAACTGATACGCACCGCACTGTCCGGAAGGGTTCCCTGATGGATATCGGCGAAGAGGAACTCGACATTCTCAAAGAGCTCATCAATATCGGCGTAGGACGGGCTGCCGGGATGCTCAACGAGATGACCGGCTGCACCATCAGGCTTTCCGTGCCGACCATCCGCCTTCTTACCGTAAGAGAGCTTGCGGATGCAAATAACAGCGTGGTAAACGAGGACGTCGCCACGGTCTCTCTTTCCTTCAACGGCTCGTTATCGGGTCTCTCGGTCCTTGCATTTCCCCCGGAAAGTGCGGCAGCGCTCGTCATGCTGCTTTCAGGAGAATCTGAAGAAAGCCCGGAGCTCGATGCTATCAGTACCGAAACACTCAAAGAAGTCAGCAATATTGTTCTCAACTGCGTCATGGGGCTCCATCGCAAACCACCTCAGGCAGCACCTGACCTATACTCTGCCGCGGTACCAGGAGATTTCCGTGCTGAAACTTTCCCGGTCGGCCTCCCTCCAGCACGAAGAGGAACTTGCGATCCTTGCGGATACGCATTTCAATCTCGAAGAAAAGGAGATTGACGGCAGGATCCTGCTCATCCTCGAAGTCGGATCGCTGGAATCCCTGATGAGTGCGGCACGGGAGATGTCCCCGTGACTATCGATGCAGAACGCTTGTGCAGTTCAAAGCCGGCAGAGCAGCAGCCGGAGTGGGAGATGTTTAATTTCCTCCCGGTCGGGATTATTCTCATAGACCGGGAATATACCATCCGGTTCTGGAACCAGTGCATCGCCCGGTGGACCGAAATCCCCGGTGACACAATCGTGGGACAGGATCTCCGGAGCCGGTTTCCTCATCTTGCATCTCCGGTCTATACTTCACGGATCGACCAGATCTTTGCCGGGGGACCTGCGGTCGTATTCTCGTTCCAGTTCCATCCCCACATTATTCCGGCGCCGCTCCAAAACGGGGAACTCCTCGCGGAGCATACTTCGGTAATTCCGCTGGATTATGAGGGCGAACGGCTGGGACTTATCGTGATCGAGGATCTCACCGATCTGGTCAGCCAGGTCCGGCAGTACCGGGCGATGCGTCAGCTCGCAAACGATGAGATTGCAGAGAGAAAGAAAGCACAGGATGCGCTGTTTACTGCAAACAAGAAATTGAACCTGCTCTCAAGCATCACCCGCCACGATATCCTCAACCAGGTGACTGCAATCTCGAGTTATCTCTACCTGCTCGAAAATTCCCTCACCGCCGGATCCGAGCAGTGCAGGTATGTGCACAAGATCTCCCGCCAGATGGAGATAATCACCCACCTGCTCGAGATCACCCGCGAGTATGAGCAGATGGGGATCTCCGCACCCGTATGGTGCGAGATGCGGCCCATCGTGGCAGACTGTGCACAGGAAGTTTTTGCCGGGAGTGTAAAACTCGAAAATAATCTCCCGAGGGGATTTGAGATATTTGCCGACAAGATGATCGAAAAAGTCGTGTATAACCTCTTTGATAATGCAAAATACCACGGAATGCACGTGACCCGGATCACGGTCGGTTTTTCCCGGGCCGGTGAAACCGGCGTCTTCTTTGTGGAAGATGATGGCATCGGGGTTCCCGAATCAGAAAAATCAAGAATCTTCTTAAAAGGCGTCGGGAGCAGGAGCGGGCTCGGGCTCTACCTGGCACAGGAGATCCTTTCGCTCACCGGCCTTGAGATCCGGGAGACCGGGACGCCGGGAAAAGGGGCACGTTTCGAGATCCTCGTTCCCCCGAAAATGTACAGGCTCCGGGAATAACCCGAGTCCCGTCACACGACCCGGACTTCCGCACCGCTGTTGCGGGCCGAAGTGACGAGCGTTGTCCCGCCGCAATGCTCCGCCATGTACGACTGCGCCGCCCGCTCGATATCCTGCATTCCCGTATCTCCGATGGCATAGAGCGTGGGGCCAAACGAACTCATGCCCGCCCCGGCAGCGCCGGCACTCCGCATCGCGTCGAGGAGGCCGCCTATCTCTTTTGGCTGGAACGAGAGCTCGACTTTTTTGAAACCCAGGTGCTGGATGGCGTTTATTGAAGTCCCGAAGAGGTCGAGGTCCTGCTCTGCAATCCCGGGGAGCATCCGCATGAGGACTTCGTGGCAGAGCATCCGCACGTCATCGATCGGGACCGGGCAGCAGTCCTGGAAGATCTCTTTTTCCCGGTTCCCGCTCGCGCCCCCGGGAAGCGCCGGCGTTGCAAGCAGGATGCGCCAGTTCCGGGGAAACTCGCGGTGCACGAGGACCGGGGGCGGGGGCACGCCTTTTGAGGCGGAGGACGGGGCAAACCCGGACTTCGTGCAGCCCTTCCCGAACCGGTGGCCCCCGTCAAGGACAAAGCCGCCGTACTCGAACGCTGCGGTCCCGATGCCCGATGTCCCGCCGCGCCCGGCAAGCTGAGCGAGCCCGGTCGTCGGAATGGACTTCCCGTAGAGTTCGGAGATCGCCCGGGCTGTCGCAAGCGCCACCTGCGAACCGCCGCCAAGGCCGCTGTGGGCCGGATACTGTTCCCGGACGGTAACCGATACATTTCCGCCGGCATGGATCGCTGACAGCACCCCTTTGGCCGTCTCGCGGATCCGGGCTGCCGTGACTTCATCGCAGCCGCGGACTTCAAACGCCGGGGATGACCGCGCCTCGATGAGGATCGCAGGTTCGTCGAGCGCAATCCCTACGCCGCCGTCGACCCGTCCCAGTCCGCCGTTCATGTCGAGCAGGGTCAGGTGGATCCGGGAGGGGGTCCGGACAATCACGCGGCGCTCCTCCAGGAACCGGTTATACGGGAACTGCTCCTCGATGAAGATGAGCGGCTCGCCGCTGTGGATGATCTGGTACTGGCGCGAGAGCAGCGGTTCGTTTTTGCAGATCGAAAAAATGCGGCTCGTGTCGTCCTGTGCCGGGGAGACCCGGGCTGAAAGGATCTCGCGCCGTGCCTCGATATGGTGGCTTTCTATGATCTTTCCTATGGGGATATCGGCTTTCATGAGGTCGTCGCGGAACTCGGGGGCGAGCCGGGCAACCGGTGTCTGGGAGGTTGCGTACACCAGCACCTCGCCGGTTGCAGAGTCCAGGAGCTCGACAACGCGGTTGTTGACATCGTCGCCCGGTGCGATCCTGAGACGTTCTGCTGCAAGGGCGTCTGCCGGGACGACCACCTGCTCGCGGGTCTGTACCGCAACCGGGTGGCCGGTGACCGATTCCAGGAGTTGTGTGACCGACCCGTCGGTCCCGAGCAGGATCTTCTGGACGGGCGAGAGCCGGCCGACATCGTCCTCGATCTCTTTGAGACGGTGCGCTATGTCCATCTTTCAAACCTCCATGCCGGAGCTCATAAGGTTACTGATCGAATGCCCATAAAAAAACGGCGATCAGCCCCGTCTCCGGCCGCCATTCCGGTTTTTCCCGGGAGCCGGGTCCCTCGGCACCTGCAGGGAGACTGAATCGAGGGCGTCTGCGGTGAGCCGGCCTTTTTTTGCGATCACGGCCCCGGCCTGGATCACGGTGACCCGGGACGTGAGGGCAAAACTTTCGCTGAAGAGATCGAGGCCGCCTTCGACAAAATCGTCAAAGCCGATCGGGACGCACGGGGCATCGGTCGCGGGCCTGCTGCTGACCGGGCAGACCACGAGGTCCCCGTTCTCCCGTGCAGCCATGACGACCGCCGGCCGGGTCTTGGCGCCGTCGTACCCGTTGAAGGGTACGACAGCAAGGACCACGTCTCCCCTGCGGTAGGTTCCCATGTGCCGGAAAATTCCGTTGCGCTACCCCATAAGGCAATTGATTGCACGGTGCGATGGCCCGGACCGGGCGGGAAAGCATATACGCCCGTGAGCTCATGATCGCACACAGGGAAAGGTGAAAACGATCATGGAATTTCGAGAATGCGTGATGCAGCGCTACGCGACAAAGAAATTTGACGGCAAAAAAATTCCCGAAAACAAGGTGAACGAACTTCTCGATCTCGTGCGGTTCGCACCCTCAGCCTTAAACCTCCAGCCCTGGAAGATAAAAATCGTGACCGACCAGAAAACAAAAGAGGAGCTTAAGAAAGTCTCAAACGACCAGGAGCAGGTGACGACCTGTTCGCACCTTCTGGTTTTCTGCGCAGATTCGGACTACGACACGCTCATCAAGCGGCTCGGGGCGCTCTTAGGTAAGAACCATGTCCCGGACGATGTGACAAAGAAGATCACCGGCATGGCGGCGATGTTTGCAAAGAGCATGACAAAAGAACAGCAGGCCGCGTGGTCGCAGGCGCAGACCTATCTCGCGCTCGGGAACGCGCTTAACGGCGCAAAGGCGCTCGGTTTCGATTCCTGCCCGATGGGCGGATTCGACCCGGCCGGGTATACCCGGATCCTCAAAATCCAAAAACACCTCACGCCCGTGATGCTCTGCCCGATCGGGTACGCAGCGGATGCGCAGGGACCAAAGGTCCGGTATGGGAAAGAGGAGATTGTGTTCTGAAGTTCAGGATTTTTTTAATTTCCCGACAAGAGGGAGGATGAACTGACCAGCCCGCATGGCGGCCTTCATCCCTTGTCATCCTCACGGGGTAGGCCGTGTCACGGCCACCGGCTGCCTGTAGCAGCTGAACCGGGGATTTATCAAAAAGAAACACCCGGTTTTCCCGGGGCATAAGACCCCTGTTTTTATCCGCCCGTATTCGCGTTTCCTGCCCCTGCAGGTACCTTGATCGACCAGTTCATAGTCCGCATTTTCGCGCTGAAAAGAACGCTGCTAAATTGCACGGTCATTTTCCGATTAAAACAGTCAGATTCAAAAAATAACCGATTAAACGAAAAATCGTGCAGTGGATTGGCACCATTTCCACTGGAACCCTTATGGCACCGGTACGGTCCAATCCTTCCTCCGTCGGAGAAGTGATACCGGGAGACTGCAGGTACTGCACCCGCCTTCCTTTATAAAGGAGCCAGACGCTTCCGACATTGTCGGAGCCATTATCATTTCGCGGGCAAGAGTACCACTATCACATGCCCCGATGCGACACCTGCGGGAAAAACGTCTCGCTGCCCTTCCACTGCCAGTACTGCGGGGGAAACTTTTGTGACGAGCACCGGCTGCCGCCCAACCATGCATGCCCCGGCCTTGCCGAGTGGAAAAAGACCCCGGCCCCGGGGGTCGGGATCCGGTACGGCAGCGGGGGTGCAAGCGCGTACGGCGGGGGATATGCAGCAGCACCGGGGAACAAGAACGCCCGGCAGTCAAAGAGACCGCTCCCGTACCTGAAGATCGCCGCAGTCATCGCTGCCGCGATCGTCCTGCTCGTGATCGCCTTTGTCCTTGCCGGGGGATGCATCCAGCCGGCGGACACTGGTGCGGCCGGCAACGGAAACGCCACGCCGACCGAGACAGCACCGGCAACTACGGCAACAACCGTTCCTGATACAACAACGGTCGCCGAGACAACGACCACGGCAACTCCCTCGCCGACACCCACTGCAACCACCACAAAGACCCGGCCAAACACCGGCCGGGCGGTAACTGCCACACAGACTTCCGTGACCGGAAAAACCGTCACGGTCGCGGTTACTTCCTCAACGGTTTCTGTTTCAGGAGTTTCGGCAACACCCATCCCTCCGCCATCGGTCACCCCCGTTCCGGGCAAGATCTCCGATGACCCGTACACGATCTCCACAACCGAACTCGCAACCCGGATCCACGAACTGATCAATGCCGAGCGGCAGTCGTACGGCCTTGCCCCGCTCTCGTACGATTCCGCACTTGCGGCCATCGCGCTCTCCCACAGCAACGACATGGCGCTCAACGACTATTTCGCACACGTCAACCTTGCCGGCCAGACTCCCGCAGACCGGGGAAACGCTGCCGGGTATACCTGCAAAAAGGACTATGGCACCTATTACACGATCGGCATCGCGGAAAACCTCCTCCAGAACAATCTCTACAGCTCGGCAACAGTGACTAACGGTGTGTACACCTATGACTGGACCTCGCCCGAGGACCTCGCACGGTCATCGGTCACCGGGTGGATGAACAGCGCAGGACACCGGAAAAACATCCTCACGGAAACCTACGACCGCGAAGGGATCGGGATCGCGATTGCTTCGGACGACAAGGTCTACATCACCGAGAACTTCTGCTAAAGGTTTTCGCCCCCGCCTTTTTTACCCTCACCGCCCAATGGGTTTCTCATATGAAACACTCCGGTCTCGATGAGTTCCTCCGGGCGACACCGGTGATCGATTACGATAATCCGGCCGTGGCAGAAAAGGCCCGGGAACTTGCCGCCGGCTGCGATGGAGACGTGGCAGTGGCGCGGAACTGTTACACGTTTGTCCGCGACGAAATCCGGCACAGCTGGGATTACCAGGCAAACCCGGTGACCCTTTCCGCTTCGCAGGTGCTCGAACACACCACCGGCTACTGTTTTGCAAAGAGCCATCTCCTTGCCGCACTGCTTCGGGCAAACGGCATCCCCGCCGGACTCTGCTACCAGCGGCTCGCAAACCACGGCACGGTCGGCCCGGCGTTCTACCTCCACGGGCTCAATGCAGTCTGGCTTGGCAATTACGGCTGGTACCGGGCCGATGCCCGGGGCAACCGGGAAGACGTGCACGCGGAGTTTACGCCGCCGGACGAATGCCTTGCGTTTGTCCCCAAAGCACCGGGCGAGGAGGATCTTACCGGGATCTTCTCCGATCCGCTGCCGGGCAGTCGTGGACGTGCTCACGAAATACACCGATTACCTTGACGTGCGAAAGAACCTGCCGGATGTATGACGGGGGGCGTCATCCCCTCCGAAGATTAATTTTCCATTACCGAAAATACCGGTAAGGATTTTTCATGAACCCACGATCTGTTGTTCCCCTTTTTCTCATGATCGCCCTGCTCGCCGCCGCCACCGGCTGTACTCAGGCAGGAACCGGTTCTGCATCGGCAGTACCTTCAACAACGCCCACAATAACAACGCCACCGTCCCTGACTGCAAACGAGACTCTTGTCGCATTTGTCAAAGAAGCCGTTGCGTACGCAGGTGCGAACGGGAAAGATGCGGCACTCGCCGAGTTTAACCGGCCCAACGGCTCGTTTGCCCGGGGCGAACTCTACATCTACGCGTACGACTTCAACGGGACGACCATCGCCCATCCGTTCAACCCGGAAAAGATCGGCGTGAACCGGATAAACGAGACTCGATGCGCACGGGAATTATTTCATAAAAGATCTCCGCGATGCAGCAGAGAACGGTTCCGGTTTTGTCGAATTCTATTACATCAACCCGGCCCATAACCGGACGGTAGAAAAGAAACTGGGCTACGTGGAAAAGGCCGGTGACTCGTGGTGGCTCGGCTCCGGGATTTACCAGGGAGAAGCCTGAACAGGACTTCCCGATACCACTTTTTTAAAAAGAAATATTTTCCCGATATCAACCGGACCTGTCCAGTGCCTGTGAGAATGCCTGCCGGTGGTTTTCGGATCCGGCCCGGAGTTCCCGCCAGACACCGAGAATATCCAGACGAGTGGTATTTTCGATTCGCCCGATCGAGGTCTTCGATATCCCGGTCTTCAACAACAAGACCGGATTCGAGCGCGTTATGGAGCGATGCGTCGCCGACCGGGCCAAGCGTGTCGTACATCTGCTGGATCCGGGCATCCGTGTACCCTGCAGAAGCATTCCCGATCCGGTATGTGCCAGGATAGTACCGGTCGATGAGCGCCTGCACCCGGGAGATGTGGACGCTCTCGGACCGGGCGATGTTTTTAAAGATCGGCTGGCTGTAGTTTGTACCCCACCGCGCATACAGGTCGTACGCCATCTGCTCCTCTTCGCGCATGAAAAGGATATCAGCGGTCTCATTTTCGGAAAGCGGGGATGCGGTGCTGCCGGCTGCAAGGGCTGCATATCCTCCCGACCCGAATCCCGGCCCGGGACCATACCCGTTCCCGCCTGCACCACCCGCACCGGGAACCATTTCTCCGGTCCCGAACCACACAAGACCCTGCGATAACAATCCCCGCAAGCACAATCCCGCCGATCAAAAACCAGGTCTTCCCGCGCTGCCATCTTCCGGTTCTAAAAAAAGGAGTAACACAGGATTTCATATATAAATTTACCGTTAAAAGTGCCCCGGTATTTTCCAGTGCGCCCTCGATTACCGGCTCCCGGGATTTCTCGTCCAAATCTCAAAGAATCCAGCCATAATTTTTAAAATAACCACGGGGATCAGGATTTTTCCCGGCAGGATCAGGATCGGGCCTTGCGGGAAAATAGAATATTTTAAATAGGGTGGGTGGAATATACTTTCCACTGTTGGGAGGCAAAAGTCCTGATGAAACAACGAATGTTAATTGTGCAGATCACTCTTCTGATCTGCCTGCTTGCACTGGTTTGTCCGGTCCTTGGCGCTGATCCGTCAGGGTCCTCGACCTATGAAAGCGATCCAACAACAGCAGTCAACTTCGTCTGGGTGCTCATCTGCGGTTTCCTCGTGATGAGTATGCAGGCCGGTTTTGCGCTTCTTGAGGCCGGGCTTACCCGGGCCAAGAATGCGGCAAACATCATGATGAAGAACATGATGGATTTCTGTATCGGGTCGCTCGGGTACTGGGCGGTCGGTTTTGCCCTCATGATGGGTACAGCGACCGGGATCACGGGCCTCATCATCGGCTTAAACGGGTTTTTCCTGTGGGGGCATGCATACGATGTCTCCACAATCGAGATGTGGTTCTGGCAGATGGTCTTCTGTGCCACCGCGGCAACTATCGTTTCGGGCGCGATGGCAGAAAGGACCAAGTTCAGCACGTACTGTATTGCGAGCCTGATCGTCTCGGCTGTCATCTACCCGATTTACGGCCACTGGATGTGGGGCGGCGGGTGGCTGTCCCAGCTGGGCGCACTTGACTTCGCAGGTTCCGGTGTCGTCCATGCGGTCGGCGGCTTTCATTGCCCTTGCCGGTGCATGGCTGGTCGGGCCCTCGTGTCGGGAAAGTACCGTAAGGACGGAACCCCGGTAGGTATACCCTGGTCATAGCATCACACTTGCAATCCTCGGTGTGTTCATCCTCTGGTTTGGCTGGTTCGGGTTCAACCCGGGCAGCACGCTTCGCTGCAACCGATCTCAGGATCTCCGTCATTGCCTGCAAACACCACGCTCGCAGCAGCAGCGGGTGGTATCATGGCGATGCTGATTACCTGGTGGAAATACGGTAAACCCGACTGTGCCCATGACCGGTAACGGTGTTGTTGCAGGTCTTGTCGCAATCACCGCACCGTGCGCAGTGGGTCAACCCGCTGTGCGCCGTGATCATCGGCTTTATCGCAGGCGCCGTTGTCGTCGCAAGCGTCTGGTTCATCGACTGGAAACTCAGGATCGACGATCCCGGTCGGTGCCTATCTCGGTTCACGGGGTGTGCGGTATATGGGGTATACTCGCTCTCGGCCTGTTTGCCGATGGGACGTACAATGAAGTCACCGGCCTGCTCTACGGCAATTCAGCGCTCATGGTCGCGCAGATCATCAGCGCAGTCACCGTGTTCGTGTGGGCGTTCGGCATGGGTGCCATCATGTTCTTCATCCTGAAAAAGACCGTCGGGCTGCGGGTCACCGACCGCGAACAGATCGAAGGTCTTGATATCGGTGAACATGGCATGTCTGCATACCCGGACTTTGTCCAGTCAGAGCCGGTAGTGAAAAAAGGTGAGTAAGATGATCAAAGTCGAAGCAATTATCCGGGCACAGAAAATCGATGAAGTCAAGACCGCACTCGATGCCATTGGGGCCGGGTCCATGACCGTTTCCGAAGTCAAAGGCCGCGGGCAGCAGAAAGGGCATTACCCAGACCTGGAGAGGCGCAGAGTACGTAGTCGACTTTATCCCCAAGTCCAAGATCGAAGTGGTCGTTCCGGACGACAAGGCCGAAAAGGTCGTCGACATCATCTGCGATGTGGCAAACACCAACCATATCGGCGACGGGAAGATCTTTTTAATTCCCATCAAGGACGCAATCCGCGTGAGGACCAAGGAGCGTGGAGACGCGATCCTGTAAAAGGAGATGACAGATTCAGCATGCATGACAGGATCGGCCGGATATTCCGGTACATTTCCGATCCTGTCCGTGCCGGTCCCGCAGGGCCGGGTCCCGGCACGCGTCCCTGGAACAGGATCATCTCATACGGGAAATGCCCCGCGGGTACCGGCTCCTGCCGGCCCCACCCGGCATTTTCTCTTTGATTCCGCTGCCGGTTTGCGATGCAGCACTCCGGCAGGATCATTTTTTACCGGGCATTCGGGGAACCGGCCCGGTTGCCGCTGTTCCGATCCATTCAATCCCGGTCTTCCGGGAAAAGGTGTCTTGTTATGAAAATGATATGGGCAATTATCGGCTCCGGGTCCGTCCAGTCGGCGATCGATGCACTCCGTCATATCGGCATCGAAGGGATCACCCGGATGAATGTCGTCAGCGTGCCGGACCAGGCCGCCGCTCCTGATAACAGGCAGCAGGCCGGCGACAGGCATGACCAGGAGATGATCATGGTCGTCCTCGCGGATCACAAGGTGGGAAAAGCGGTCAGTGCGATCCGTACCGCCTCGAAAATGTGCGGAAACGGCCGCACGTTCGCACAGGGGCATACGGCCGGAAGGATCCTCATCACGTACGTCGAGGAATTTTTTACGATCTACCCGTCCCGGAAGATTTCCGGCCGTAACACACCATGAAAAAAATTATCGTAATCCTCGAAAACCAGGCTGTCGGTCCCTCGCGTGAGCTGCTGGCCCGGCTGGGAGTTACTTCAGTTACCCTCATCCCGGTCAGTGAAGAGTGCGGCGAGGTGGTACTTCCGGATGGGGGGGGCGTGCGGCCGGTTGCACCCTGCGATAGCTATACCATCAGTCCCGCCCGCAGACGCAACAGGCAGGTACCTTCGGGTGAAGATTGTGAAGATCCGGAGCCGATCCCGCCGGCAGAATTCCGGCCGATGGCAATGCTCGTCCTGGTGGTGGCTGACGAAGAGGCAGGGCTTGTTGTGCGGTCCCTGATCCGGCTCAACGAGGAGATCCTTTTGGAAACCGGAAGAATTTTTATCTGTCCGCTGATCTCGGCTCTTGGATAACCGGGCGGGCCTTTTTTGTCACCGGCAGCGGCTCTGCCGCATGATCGGGAATTGTACCGCGAGGACACATGTACGGGTACAATCCCACAAAATGACAAGAACAAAACATGCCGGGACAGATCGCACTTTTTTCGTGGTGCCCCGCAATTATCCCGGTTACCGTTCGGTTCCGGCAGCGATTATCCCAGGCTGTCCGCGTCGAGATACCCCTTCTTTACCGCAGCGACCCAGAACTCCAAGAATGCCGGCTCGTACACATCGAGGGTTTTGAGGATCTCGTACGCGAATTCAACAAAGCCGAGCGGATTTGCGGTGATGACGCCGTTATCCGCAACGCAGGGGTTCTGCACGTACCGGTCCTTTCCCCGGTAGGCCGGGGCGTGGGCCGCAAGCCAGCCCGGGCCGGCGCTCGTGTGCCTGACGGTATCGAGAAAACCGTGCTTTGCAAGGAAGAGCGTGCCCCCGCAGATGGCGGCAACCGGGACCTTCTTTTCAATGCAGGCCCGGATGAGCGGGACGAGCGCTGCGGGATCGTTCTTCTCGTAGATAGATGAACCGGGCAGGATCACCATCGCCGCATTTTCCGGATCAACGGCGTCAACGGACGTATCGGGAAGAACGGAAAGGCCGCCAAATGTCGTCACCGGATCTTTTGTAAGGCCAAACGTTACCACGCGGAACGCATGTTTCCGCGGGATCTCGTTGTAGCGGTCCGAGACCATGGCGACAGCAAGCGCCGGCTCCCAGTCGGCGAGCTCGTTGCAGACAAACAGGTACACATTCTTTTCCATGAGGACACCCCCGGTTGTACCAACCCTCTGCCTAAAGCGGTAATAGACCTTGCGGGAGCGGGGAGAAACTAAAACCGGAGCGTGATGGCCCGGCCGGGAGGGGGGACGGCCCGGAGCCGGATTCCCCGACGAGAAAATT
>Ga0268356_10031_pt1 | contig 36833 bp, 37 predicted proteins | sample BioMet10_FD_194415 | JGI IMG/M metagenome (GOLD analysis project Ga0268356, IMG submission 194415) | Sewage microbial communities from Oakland, California, United States - Biofuel 10 (PacBio Assembly) | ecosystem: Engineered > Wastewater > Sewage > Unclassified | place: USA: California | collected...
AGCGCAATCATCGAGATGAAATTCTTCTTTCTTACAAGACCGCCATAAAAGAACCCGACGCCCGGGGTCATCAGCATGACAAGCAAGTGCCGAGACCATGAGCCAGGTTGTAACACCGGTATCCAGAGCCATTGTATTCTCCTGTAACTGTGGTGCAGGGAATCGATCCTCTGCGTTATGGTTTACCGCTCCCGGCTCCTGCATACTGCAGACATTACCGTCGGAGCCTCTCGTAAAGGTGCAGTTACCGGATGAAAAGTCCAGCCTGTTCCTGGATGATTGTTTTAAAAAATTTTGTTTGGTTTAGTAGGTCGCGAGGTAGCGGTCCAGTTCCCACGGGTGAACCGTGAGGCGGAACGCATCGGTCTCGGCCTCTGCAATGTTTGTGAGCGTCTCAAGGATGTGCGGGCCGAGCACGTCGCAGAGCACCTTGTCCTTTAACAGGTACTGGTGTGCTTCCGCAAGGCTGCCGGGCAGCATGTCGATCTTCCGCTTCTTGCGCTCCTTGGGCGTAAGATGATAGATGTTGGTGTTTGTCGAGTCCGGCGGCATGATCTTGTTTTTCACACCGTCAAGACCGGCGGCGAGCATGCAGGCGAACGTAAGGTACGGGTTGCACATCGGGTCCGGGCTGCGGAACTCGGCACGGGTGCTGTTGCCCCGGGCTGCCGGCACGCGGATGAGTGCCGACCGGTTGGTGGTGCTCCACGAATATAGCAGGGTGCTTCGTAGCCGGGCACGAGGCGGCGGTACGAGTTGATCGTCGGGTTTGCTACCCGGGTGATCGCCTTTGCGTGCTTTAAGAGACCGCCGATGTAGTAGAGGGCGGTGTCGGACAGGCCGTCTTTGCGATTTGCATCGATAGAATGCATTCTTGCCGTTCTTTGCAAGCGAGCCGTGGGTGTGCATGCCGCTGCCGTTGATGCCGGCGAGCGGCTTAGCCATGAATGACGCGTGCAGGCCGTACTTGAGTGCGATGGCCTTTGTTGCAAACTTAAAGGTCATGACCCTGTCTGCGGTCGTGAGTGCATCGGCGTACTTGAAGTCGATCTCGTGCTGGCTCTCGGCAACTTCGTGGTGGGACATCTCGATCTCGAATCCCATCGAGCTTAACGCGAGCACGATGTCGCGGCGCACGTCCTCGGCCTTGTCCTGCGGGGCAAGATCGAAATAACAGCCCTGGTCGATGAACTGCGTGGTCGGCTTGCCGTCCTACCATGTTAAAGAGGAAAAATTCGAGCTCAGGGCCGGTGTTGAAGGTGTAGCCCATCTTCGACGCGGTTGCCATGGCCTTTTCGAGCACATAGCGGGGGTCGCCCTCAAAAGGCTTTGCACCGTACGTGTACACATCGCACATGAACCGGGCAACCTTTCCTTCCTGGGGTCTCCACGGAAGGACCGCATACGATGCCGGGTCGGGCTTTAAGAGCATATCGGACTCTTCGATCCGCGTAAATCCTTCGATCGATGAGCCGTCAAACCAGATCCCTTCAGTGAGGGCTTTTTCTGCCTGTACTCCCGGGGATTGCCGCATTTTTTGGCATACCGGGGACATCGGTAAACTGAAGCCGGATAAACTGAACCTTATCGGCCTCGATTTTCTTCAGCAACTTGGATACGTCCGCAGACATAATGGAAATTAATTTCCAAGCAATCAGATTTATATCTTCTGAACAAACGTTCTAGGAAAGAGTGTACACTATCCGCAGGAATGCCGGAAAGATTACATTCAATTCAGCGAAGCATTCACTAATATAGGATATCCCGATTGTGATGGAAAATGTGCGGAATCATTGGTGTCATTGATAAACGCCGCCAGCTCATGGACGGCAGTAAGATACGAGAATCCCTCGCTTTGATGGACGAGCGGGGAAGCGGAGAAGGCGCCGGGTATGCAGCCTACGGGATTTACCCTGAGTTTGCCGACGCCTACGCCCTTCATGTCTTCTTCGATAATGTCCGGGAAAACAAACCGGCATTTGTTAAGGAGCTCGAAGAATGGGGACGGATTATTCATGACGAGCCGATCCCGATCTACGAGGCCGGGATAAAGAAGGTCCACACACCCTGGCGGTTTTTCTTCAAGCCGGATGTCACAAAAGCACAGGAACCCCATACCACTGCCGACGATATTCGTCATGCGCCTCGTTATGCACATCAATTCCGCACGAAAAGGATGCCTCATCTTCTCATCGGGAAAGAACATGGGCGTCTTCAAAGGCCGCCGGCTGGCCCGAGGAGGTCGCAAACCTCTACCGGATCCAGGACTACAAGGGCTACCTCTGGCTCGCCCACAACCGGTACCCCACGAACACGCCCGGCTGGTGGGGCGGGGCCCATCCCTTTTAACCTCCTCGACTGGAGCGTTGTCCACAACGGCGAGATCACTTCGTACGGGACAAACCGGCGCTATATCGAGAGTTACGGGTACGACTGCACGATGTTTACCGACACCGAAGTCGTGGCGTATCTCGTGGACCTGCTGGTGAAGGAAACACGGCCTCTCCGAGAAACTGGCGGTAAAGGCTCTTGCCCCGCCGTTCTGGGACGAGATCGATGCAATGCCGGCAAAGGAGCAGGAACTCAACCGGGCACTCCGGCTCACCTACGGCCCGGCGCTCATGAACGGGCCGTTTGCCATCTGCGTTGCAACGGCCGACACCTTGGTCGGTTTCACCGACCGGATCAAGCTCCGCCCGCTCGTTGCCGGCGAACACAACGACCGGCTCTACATCTCGAGCGAAGAGGCGGCGATCCGGCGCATCGAGCCGGATATCGAAGGATGTCCGCATGCCAAAGGCCGGCGAGCCTGTGATCGGGAGGGTCATCGCATGAGCATCGGGAGCGTCCCGCTCCGGTTCAAGGTCGAGATCGACCCCGAGCGGTGCATGAAATGCGGACGGTGCGTGGAGAACTGTTCGTACGGCGTCTTCCGCAAGGAGGGCGACAACATCGTGGTCGCCAATCCCCGGGGGATGCGTTGCCTGCCACCGCTGTCTTGCCTTCTGCCCCCGCGATGCGATCAGCATCTATGAGAAACCGACCGATTACCGGAGCCACCCGGTCTGGACCCGCGAGGTCAGGGAAGCGGTCTTTAACCAGGCAAAGACCGGCAGGATCATCGTTGCGGGGATGGGAAACGTTCTGCCCTACCCGATGATCTTCGACCGGCTCGTGCTCGATGCCTGCCAGGTGACAAACCCTTCCATTGACCCCTTGCGTGAGCCCATGGAGCTGCGGACCTACATCGGGAAAAAACCCGCAGCGCTCTCGGTAAAGGAAAAGGCAAACGGCGACACGGAGCTCTTAACAAAGCTTGCCCCGAACCTGAAACTCGAAACGCCGATCATGATCGGCCACATGAGCTACGGTGCGATCAGCCTCAATGCCCAGACCGCCCTTGCCATGGCAGGTAAAAAAGATGGGTAACGTTCCTCGGGACCGGGGAAGGCGGCCTGCACGAGTCGCTCTACCCGTACCAGGACCACATGATCGTAGCAGGTTGCAAGCGGCCGGTTCGGCGTTGACATTCAACTATCCTCGAACGCGGGGCCGCAATCGAGATCAAGATAGGCCAGGGCGCAAAGCCGGGTATCGGCGGGCACCTGCCGGGCGAAAAAGGTCTGCGCCGATGTCTCCTGCACGCGGATGATCCCGGAGGGGAGCGACGCGATCAGCCCGGCGCCGCACCACGACTATCTACAGTATCGAGGACTTAAAGCAGCTCGTGCACAGCCTAAGGAGGCAACCGAGTGGAAGAAGCCGGTCTTTGTCAAGATCGCCGCTGTCCACAACTCGGCCGCGATTGCCGCAGGGATTGCCCGCTCGGGCGCCGATGCCGTAGTCATCGACGGGTTCCGTGGCGGCACGGGTGCTGCACCAAGAGTCTTCCGCGACCACGTGGGTATCCCGGTCGAAGCCTGCGGTTGCAAGCGTTGACGCCAAGCTGCGCAAGCAGGGGATCCGTAACGAGGTCTCGATCATTGCAAGCGGCGGCATCCGCCAGAGCGCCGATATCGCAAAGATCATCTGCCTTGGTGCCGACGCGGTCTACATCGGAACCTCTGCACTCGTTGCCATGGGCTGCCGGGTATGCGGTACCTGCAACCGGGGCACCTGCGCCTGGGGCATTGCAACCCAGCGCCCCGAGCTCACAAAACGGCTCGATCCGGTGACAAACTCCGTGCAGGTCGCAAACCTGATCCACGCGTGGACGGACGAGATCGCCGAGCTCATGGGAGCGGCCGGTATCAACTCCATCGAGAGCCTGCGGGGCAACCGCGACCGTCTGAGAGGATACATGCTTGACGAGGGACTGCTCAACGTCCTCGATGTCAAGACCGTGGGGGCGTAATTTATGGCAGCACTTCGCATCGATGCAAAAGACCTGCATTACACCCCCCTCAACCAGCAGATCCGAAAAGCGGTCTCTGATGGCGTAAAGGAGATCGTCATCGACAACGTGCTCGGCCAGCGCTTTATCGCTGACGGCCTCAAAGGCGATGACGTAACCATTACCGTAAACGGCGTCCCGGGCGGCGACCTCGCAATGTTCATGAGCGGCCCGACCGTGATCGTCCACGGCAACGCCGACCACGCCCCGGGCAACACCATGAACCAGGGCAAGGTGATTGTCCACGGGAGCGCCGGCGACGCGACCGCCCATTCCATGCGGGGCGGCCGGGTCTACATCCGCGACAACATCGGGTACCGGGGCGGCATCCACATGAAGCAGTACAAGGAGAAACGCCCGATCCTTGTCGTGGGCGGTTCGGCCCATGCATTTCTTGGCGAGTATATGGCCGGCGGCCTTTTGATCGTGCTCGGCTTAAACGGACAGGTCCCGGTTGCGGAACGCGGGGTAGGGAGCGGGATCCACGGCGGCGAAATCTATGTCCGCGGCGAGGTCGAGGCGAAGTACCTCGGCGTTGGCGCAAAACAGCTGCCGGCAACGGCCGAACAGATGGCGATGATACAACCCATCATCGAGGACTTCGCAAAATCGTTCGGTCTTGACCCGGCACCGCTCTTAAAAGAAAAATACTCGCGGATAGCGGCGGCGAGCGCACGGCCGTTTGCCAACAAGTATACCCCGGAGTGAGAATAATGGCAGCAAAAACTTACCAGGATCTAAAAACCGAGGTCTGGGACACCGGGAAATGCTCGGGATGCGGCGCATGCGTCGCGGTCTGTCCGGCCGACGCACTCTCCTTTGCGGAAGGAGAGATGGTGGCAAGCCCGAAGAGCAACGGCTACTGCAAGCAGGTGACCGATGGCGTCCCCTGCGGTGCGTGTTACGCGGCCTGCCCGCGGACGGCCGACCAGCCCCACGAGACGCTCGGGAACTATCTCGAACTGCTCACCGCAAAGGCAACGTTTGCGGTCCCGCACCGGCAGAGCGGCGGGGCGGTCACGGCAATCCTTGCAAACGCTCTCGATTCGGACCTGATCGATGCCGTTGTTACGGTGACCGAGGACCGCTGGACGCTCCGGCCCTCCTCGGCCGTGATCACGAAATCGGAAGTCCTCGTAAAAGAGGCCGGCAGCCGGTACAGCTGGTGGGTGCCGCTCCTTGCAGCGCTCAAAGAAGCCGTGGTCACGAGGAAGTACACGAAGATCGCGGTCGTGGGCGTTCCCTGTGCCGTGCAGGCCGCGGCCCGGATCCGGGCAAGCGATAACGACCTGCTCCGCCCGTACGGGAATGCGATCCGCCTTGTCATCGGCCTTTTCTGCACCGAGACCTTCGATTATGCCGGCCTCGTACACGGCAAACTCGAAAAGAAGTACAAACTCGCACCGCACGAGGTAAAAAAGCTGGACGTCAAGGGCAAACTGGTTGTCCAAAAAGAGGACGGGAGCGAGCTCGATGTGCCGCTTGCAGAGCTTGAAGATGCGATCCGGCCCGGCTGCCGTATCTGCACGGACTTCTCCTCGCTCTGTGCCGATCTCTCCGCAGGTGCGGTCGGGAGCCCGGCAGGATCGACCACGCTTATTGTAAGAAACGGGACCGGTAAGGGATTTGTCGAGAGTGCCGTCCGGAACGGAAAGCTCTCTGTTACAGCCGGTGCCGACACAGCCGCAATCGAAAAGCTTGCAGCGTCAAAGATTAAGAAAAATTCCCGGAAATAATTTCCTTTTTTGCTCTGTAGAGAAATCCCCTTACAATTCTGTTCAATCCCCTTCAGGGAACCAGATCAAAAATCTGAAAAGAATGTTTATCCGAAATTTATTTCGTACCTGGCCTGTATTGTAGTGATTCTGAATTATTGGGTATTCCCCTTTTTTCCGAGGTCTTGCGGTAACCGGGCAAAACCAAAAAAAAATTCCCCAGAAGCCGAATTTTTTTAAGGAATCTAGCCACATGGTATAGTATCGAAGATTGCCGGGAGCCTGCGATCGTAGGTCGTGCGTTCCCGGAAGGGTGAAGTCCATGAAGATGATCAAGGCAATGATACGTCCCGAGAAGTTCGAGGATGTCAAGACGGCACTGGATGCTGCAGGATTCGGGGCAATGACCGTAACGGATGTCGAGGGCCGGGGCGTCCAGAAAGGCATCAAGCAGCAGTACCGGGGCGCCGAGTATATCGTCGATATGATCCCCAAGCGCGAACTCGAGATCGTAGTTGCCGATGAGGCCGTGGATAAGGTAGTCGAGACCATCAAGACCGCCGCATACACCGGCAAGATCGGCGACGGCCAGATCTTTGTGATCCCGGTCGAGGACTCGATCCGGGTCCGGACCGGAGAACGGGGAACAAAAGGGATCTAAAAAGATTCCTTTTTTCCTGAAATAGTTTTTTTCTGGCGGCAGCGGGTTTCCGGACTGCTGTACCCCCGCAGGTGTGGTTGTGGCCTGAATTCACCGGTCCTGCCATACGAAGGGGCATGCATTGTCCTGAAACAAACGGTACGAACCGGCTACATTATCCCGATCTGTTAAGGAAAATTCGCCCCCGGGATCCCCATGGATATCACTCAAATCCCGTTTTGGCGGGACTTATCGTGCCGGGCAGCAGCGCGATACTGGTGAGGGTCGCGGTAACTGATGCAACCGGATGAGAGGGTGAAGGCGACTGCATCTCTCGGGTTTTATCCATGGCTTAATTCTGTGCGGATCAGGAATTTCCGGATCCCGGGTCTGGCGTTTCCCGTACCGTTTTTTCTTATCATGCTCCCTCGTTTTTTGGCACCTCCCGGCCTGCGGCCCAGTATATGGCACGGAATAACTGGTAGAGCGGACTCCCGGTCTTCGGGCTTTTGCTGATAAACCGGGAAGCGCCGTTCCGGTAAGCATTTTCCCGTATCTCAGGGGAGTCCTCCGCAGTAAAGATGATGAACGGTGTCGTGCAGCCACTGCTGCGCAGTCTTTTTAGCAGCGCGATCCCGTCCATGCCTCCCGTCATGGTATAATCCGAGACAATGACATCGGCAGCGGAACATGACAGCCATTCCAGCGCTGCTTCCCCGGAACCGAGCAGCCTGACGGTAAAGGCCCCGCACCGGTCGCAAAAAGCGGCAACGATCCTGCACGCTTCGATGTTGTCATCGATATAGAGAAGGCGGATCATCATCCCGACCTGCCGGGCATAACCTGCTGATCCTGTGTTCGCAGTTATCCCTACTAAGTATTTCATATTTTAATATATACTGATTTCTGTTATAACTTATACACAAATACTATATGTGTGTACATTACATAGGCCAAAAACAACCGGATAACCAGCAGACAAAATTACAAAGATAACCGAAAACAACGGTAAATAATCCTTTAAAACACCATTTTACGGGTTACCGGGACTTTTTTCGAGCACATGGATCCGGTTAAGAAGCTCCAGTTCCCGCCGGGCAAACGTTGTCACATCGGCAATGAGAATGTACGTGCTTATGATATTCCCGTGCCGGACCGAATTGATCTGCCCATAGACATAACGTTTCTCCCCGTTTTTGCACCGCAACCGGGTCTGGAAGGTTGCGGGAGGATCCGTACAGCTCCGGGATTTTCGGTACAGCTCGTCCACCATCAGCCGCGTTTCCGGCAAAGAAAGGATCCGCCCGTTCGTAGACAGGAGCTCCTCCAGGGAGTATCCCGTGATCTCGGCGATGCGCCGGTTGCCGTATACGATCTTGTCGTTTTCTATGATGAGGACCGCGTCCCGGATATTGTCTGCCATCATCCGGAACCGCTGCTCGCTTTCAACCAGTGCCGCGTCCTTGCTGATAAGCTCGGTGACATCGGTCAGGATAATAAAAAGATACCGGATCTCGCCATGCTGTACGCTTGTGATCCTGAGGTACACGTTCCGGTCCACACCGTCTTTCCGGCGGATCCGGCACTGGAGATCCGCCATCCCCGGATCCCGGTTTTTTGGCTTTTTCAAGAAGCGCTTCAATTTTTTCCTGGTCCTCCGGGGCTATGAACTGTGCAGGTTCCATGGCCCAGAGTTCTTCGACCGTATAACCTGTGATCTCCACCAGGCTGCGGTTAACAAAGGTGCATTTCTCGTTCTCGATAATGAGCACGGCGTCGCGGAGGTTTTCTGCCATCATCCGGAACCGCTCTTCCCATCCGCGGATCTCGCGCTCCCGCAGGATCTCTTCGGTCACATCGGTCAAAACAAGCGTATATCCCCGGGCGCCATCGTCAAAAACCGTGAGGAGGGATTTCTGTTTGAAGATCCGTTCCCCGTTTCTCCTGCGAACGGAACGTGATCAGATCGTCAGCTCCCTTATCCGGCAGCGCAGGAAGCGCACCGGTGAGTTCGTGCAGGTCAAGCCCGGGAGCGCGGAGGTACGAGACGTTTTTTCCGACTGCTTCAGGGCGATTCAGTGGAGCAGCGAAAGGAACCGGTCATTGATATCGACAATACGGAATTCCCGGTCAAGAACCATGATCAGGTCTTTAGAACAACTGAGCATGGCCGAGAGCGGAACCCTTTGCGACAGGGTAAAAACTTTTGCCATGCCGTACGTCCGCATATCCACGTGCCCGGAAATCAGGAGGATGTCGAGGTACCGCCCGGTGGTATTCTTGTTTTTCTGAAGAGCTTTTGCAATATCGGTGACACTCATCCCTTCCGGGTTTTGCTTCAGGAGATTCTTGATCTGGACAAGCTCCCTGCGATAATTATGCATCATGTAACAAACGGATTTCTTTTTTATAGATACATTATACAGATAATACGAATTTATAATTTTTGGTTATTGCCAATATGTACGTCCTATATCAAATAAATTTATAAATTGAGATGAACAACATATTCAATAGAAAAGGAAGGTATTGGAGGAAACCAGAACATGGATTCCGGAGTTGTCAGTCTTGCAAGCCAGTGGTATAACGTCCTCATGACGTACTTACCAAGTATTATAGGAGCACTTCTTGTCCTCGTGATCGGCTGGATTGTCGGCCGCCTTCTCGGCCGGGCAGTCAGGATCATCCTGGACAAGATCGCAGATCAGCACATCGTCGGCGAGGGTGCGGATCTGGCATCGGTACGAGGCTCGGTGAAAAATGCCGGGATCACGGTAGGATATATCGGCGACATCTTTGTCCGGCTGATCGTGTACATGGTAGCGATCCTCGCGGCAGTCGATATCCTCCAGATGGAGTACCTCAGCCAGCTCATGACCGTGATCATCGAGTACATCCCCCACGTTGTTGCATTCGTGATCATCCTGACCGCAGGGTTCCTCCTTGCAGATTATTTCATCGACTTCCTCGGCAGGTACTATGCCCAGCAGGACATCCAGTTCATCGACCCGGTCCTGTTCGTCCTCAGGATTTTCCTGTATTTCGTGATCGCCGTCCTCGGCCTCTCCCAGCTCATGCTCGACCTCACGATCATCTACACGTTATCACCCCGATTGCCTGGGGTATCGGGCTTGGCCTCGGTGCAGCCATCGCAATCATCGTCGGCTTCGGGCTCAAGAACCGGAGCGAGGCGATCATGGACCGGATCATCGCTTCCGTGAACGAGAAAAAAGAGTAATCCTTTTTTTGAGGTGAAAATACGAACTCAATCACCGTAGTAGTCGGGATAATCCAGCTGGTAATCGCGGTCCTGTTCGCAGTGATCGCGCTCTATATGGGATTCTCCATCTTTGGAAAAGTCACCGGAAAGACAGACGAACAAAAAGAACTTGCAAAAGGCAATGTTGCTTTCGGCATTATTGTCACGGCAATCTTTATCGCCATCGGGATTATGGTCCAGTCCGGCATTGCCGGCATCTCGGTCGGCATCAACAAGGCCGCAGCGCTCGGGTTTGTATCCGTCGACGGCCTCACGGTAATTGCGATCGCCATCATCCAGCTGGTGCTGGGCTGTTCTCCTTGCAGTCGGTGCCATCTACCTTGCCCTCAACATCATCGACAGGTTCACCACGGAACTCAAGGAGTTCGAGGAGCTAAAAAAAGGCAATGTCGCCGTAGCGCTTGAAATGGCCGGTGTCATTATCGCAGTCGCCCTGATCATCCAGTCCGGTATTACCGGGATCACGGCAGCACTCGGATAAGAGACAGATCTTTTTTCCCGCATACCGGATTACGGGTGTGCGATGCGAATGGTTGTAAGAAAAAAATGATTTGCCCTGTCATCTCCTCTTGTATTTCCGGAACAGGTAATAAACTCCCCCGGCAAGGGCGAGGATCAGGACAATGCCGAACAGCGCCACAAGCGACTGTTCGTGGATCACTACCCGGAAATCGTCGGTCTTTTTTACCTGGTCCGATGCTGCCGATACCGTGATCTTGTAATCGCTTGCAACAATGTTTGCCGGCGGGACGATCCGTAAGGTAACGGTCGAACGCTCGCCGGGTGCGAGGCCGGCGATGGTCTTTGGCGAAACATCCGCGGTCCACCCGTCGGGTGCGGAGACTGTGACGTTTACGTTTGTTAGAGACCCGGCCGTCCCGGCGTTGGTGAGGATAAGATCGAACGTGAGGGAATCTCCCTTGTTCACATCGTACTGGTACTTGTCCGCATAGACCCGGAGATCGTAGCTCCCCCGGATCCGGGCCGTCAGGTTCACCTGGTACGTTGCCTGGGACGAATCGATGACCGCGGAAAAGTTGTATTCACCAATCGCTGCGCCGTACGGGGGAATCGCCTCGATTTTCAGGGTTTTTTCTTCCCCGCTTTTACAAACAGCGCCGAGACATCCATGGCCGAAGCATCAGGATCGCGGTACTGCATGTACCAGCCTTCGGGAACATTCTCAACCCGAGATGGAACGTGTCGTCGCTCTTCCCGATATTTTTGAGCGTAAGATCGTACTTCGGGTTCTCCCCGGTACTGACCGCAACGACCGGGGAACTGACCGAAGCATCGGCCGCGTACAGCGCCTTGTCGAGCATGATGGTCGCAAGGTCGGTCGTGATCCCGCCCTTGATGCGGACACCGGTCTTCTCGACGGTCCGGTAGCCGGTCTTTGCTATCAGGACGCGGTACGTGCCCGGCGTGAATCCCGCAGAGATACTCCCGTCGGCAGTGCTCGATACCTGATCGACAGCTTTCCCGGTATCTTCCGAGAAGAGCGTAACGGTTGCGCTCTTTACTTTCTCGCCGTCCTTGTCTGTCACAGTGAGGGCAAGCGTCCCGAGTTCTCCCTTGTGGGTTTTCGAGATGGTGACATATGCCCAGTACCAGCCTTCACCGATATGCACCCGGACCGAATAATCGCCGGCCGGCGTATCGGAATTTGTCTCCACGACAAGGACGATCTGCTGGCTCCCTCCCTTCGGGATCGAGATCTTGTTGATCTCGGTTGCATTATCGGCAGTCATGAACCGGATGTCCCAGTCGTACTTGTCCGCATCGAACGACTCGTACCAGAGTTTCTGGTTGAAATCGGGACCGGTATTTGCCACGGTCAGGGGAAACTCCGCAGTCTCGCCCGCCTCGATAATCTGGCCCGGGATCGGACAGCTGATGACGATAGTGGTATCTTTGGACGTAGTAAGGTCTGCAAAAACCGGGGGGAAAAGGATCCCGAGGCAGAATACTGCCAGGAGCACTGCCGGCAGCATCTTGCCATATCCCCTTCCCTGCATAGGTATACCTCCGGACATGTCCCTCTCTACCTCACGTCCATCCGCATGAAGCGGGCATACGAGAGCGCAAAGAAGCACGCCGGGAAGACAAGCAGGGCGACAAGGTTCGGGATGATCCCGGCAAGGACGCCGGCGATATCGGTGTCGCTGTGGTCGGACGTTTCAAACGCTGACGATGTTCCCGAAACGGTAACCGTGGACGATGACGACCCGGAAGATCTCATGGAGACCTGGTTTGTGGTTGCCGCCGTGGTGATCTGGCTCGAAATCCTGTCATAATTCATGGTCGGCGAGAAGAGCGACAGCACGCCCTGGATGACGCCGCGTTTCTCCCAGTACGCCTCCATCTTTGCATTGTAGTCTTTCCATGCAGGATTCGATCCGACATCGGAGAAACTGACCATGGTGCTCCTAGAGGAATTGTCCACAACCACTTTCATCTGGTCGAGAAGTTCCTGCGGCATCTGCGGAGCGGATCCGGCAAGTGCGTCCATGACCGTATCGTTTGCCATGGTGGGCAAGAGCGACGAGAGCACGATGAAGATGATCATGGTAAAGATGAGCGCCGATCCGCTGTCGGAACTTATTGTAGACATGAAAAGCGCGATGGAGAAGTACGTGAAGATGAAGAGGAACGAGACCGCCCCGAACACCGCAATGAGTACAAGTTCTCCCCCGTTCGGGACGATCCCGTAGATGAGGAGCGTTGCAAGCGAAATGAAAAGGACGATTGCCAATGCGAGCACGAGGGCCGCGATCCCGCCGAGCGCTTTCCCGTTGATCACTTCGTCGCGATACACCGGGTGGGAGAGCAGGATCTTGAGCGACTTGCTCTCCTTTTCTTTGGTGATGAGATCGAATCCCATCGCAATCCCGAGGATTGCCCCGAGGAACACAAGGTAGGTCGCGACCGTGCCAAAGACGGTCATGACGCTTGGCCGCTCGTCCATGTATCCGACAAGCGGGGATGACGATGCGGTCGAGCGCTGGTCGGTGTAGGATTTCAGATCCTTCTGGTACTGCGCGATCCCGCCGATCATGCCGATGATGGCAATGACAAGGAAGATGGAAAAGATCAGGACAAATTTCCTGCTCTGGATATGATCGAAAAATTCCTTGTGCGCAACGGTAAGAAGGCCGGATGAGGCCCGGGTCTTTCCGGCCATTACGATGCCTCCTGGTAGTAGGAGAGGAACGTGTCCTCAAGCGTGTACTCTTCCTTCGCCAGCTCGCGGAGAGGAATGCCGTCCGCCGCCAAAGTATCCGCAATAAACTCCCGGAGATCTTCTGTGGCGGTAATCGTTGCACTGCACCGGTCCGGCGCATAGGTGGCGTCGATGAGCGCCGGGTGGGAAAATGCCGGCATGGGCGAGCGGGTCGCGACACGGAACACGGTCCGCTGGTCCCCGTGCATGCCGGGCCGCGCTGCGAGTTCGTCCACGCTCCCCTCGGCAACAAGCCGCCCCCGGGCAAGGATCCCGACCCGGGTGCAGACCCGGCTTACCTCGGCAAGGATATGCGAGGAGACAAGAACGGTTGTCCCGTTCCCTGCTGTCTCGGTAATAATGCGCCGGTAATCCGCGACCCCCTGCGGGTCGAGGTTTGCGGTGGGCTCGTCAAGGACAATGACGGCAGGATTATTCAGGAGCGCCTTTGCAAGCCCGAGGCGCTGGCGCATCCCCTTCGAATACCCGCCCACTTCCTTTGTCACGCCATCAAGACCGACCAGTGAAAGGAGGTCTGCGATCCGCTTTTTCTGCAGGACGCGTTCCATGCCGTACAGCCGGGCAAAGTACCCGAGGTTTTCTTCTGCGGACAGGTTTGCGTAGAACCCGACGTCTTCCGGCATATACCCGAGGCGCGATTTTACCGCAACCGGATCTTTTGTCACATCGATCCCGGCAACGAGGCACCGGCCCGCGGTCGGCTCGATAAGCCCGGTGAGCATGAGGATCGTGGTACTCTTTCCGGCGCCGTTCGGGCCAAGAAGGCCGTAGATCTCCCCGTCCCGTATTTCGGTCGTGAGATTATCGACCGCGTTTTTCCCATTGTAGGTTTTCGTGAGATGATCGAACTCAATCATGGCTGTTTTCACCATTCTTTGCCGTGGACCGGCAGCAAAACCGGGCCGGACCTGCATAGTCCCGGGCCCGTGTCGTGCTTGCCTTCCATTCCGGCCGCACACATCCCTCTCCGGGAGATTAAAAAGGAATTGTCGCACAAATCTCAACGGATTACCAAAAAGAAAGAGACCTGTGCCGCAAACTTAATACCCTGATCAGCAAAGGAGGGGGATTCCTGCGCAGGACTATTGGTTTTTTTAATAGCTGCCGCACGGGACCGATGTGTAGATGGTTGTGCCAGATATGTTGATTATTTTCAAAGTCTTAATATATCCCTCATGATACTGAGGTGGAGTGCCGGCATTCTCATTCTCGCTGCCCTGCTGATAATCCCGGCAGGAGCGGCAAACGTGACGCCGGTATCTGAGACCATGGAGGGCAACATGACCGTGGTCAATCTCAGTGATGAAAATGCAGGATTTCTTACGGTCAGCCCGGTCCAGATCGTGATATCCAACGTAACAACCGATGAATCCGGGAAGAAAACGGCAACCGCTATCGCATACGCGGAGGACAACCTGACCGGCCTGCCCCGGACAGTCACCGTTACGGCAACAACTGCCGAAGGCACGTACAATGTCAGCGTCGTGACGGTAAAATCCGGCACGTCCCTCCCGGTCAATAACCTGACGTTTTCCACCGCTGCGGCCCGGACTGCATTCTACAAACAGACCGTAAACGCCGGAGCAAACGAGACATGGGTCGACCTCTCCTGGCCGAATGCACAATCGGCGCTCGATCTCATGGTCTATGCTCCCGACGCGGTGCTCGGCCCCTTCAACGATACCGCGGACGGGAGAGCCGACAACCGGATCTTCCTTAACGTTGCCGGGAACGGAAATGTCACCCCGGGCGACTGGTATTACCGGGTAAGAAACACCGGCAATGAGACATCGCCGTACCTGCTCAATACGTACACTTCGTGAGGCACCCGTCATGGCATCATATTCCCGGTTCCGGATCGCAGCGGCCTGCCTTGCCGTACTTGCGCTGCTTCTCGTACCGGCAGTCTCTGCACAGGAATACACGGTGACTTCGGGATACGCCCACCCGCCGCCGGCCGGTGCCGTGCCGCACGTACCCGAGCCGGTACCGTTCTGGTCGCTGCCGCTCTGGATCGTAGTATTGCAGGCCGCGTGTTTCCCGGTCGAGACGATTGCCGGGCTCAAGATCTGGCTCACGCTCGGCTACCGCCGGGTAAGAAACGAGAACGTCCTCGACCAGGACGTCCGCTCCCGGGTCTTTTCCTATATCAGAGAGAACCCTGGGATCCACCTGCGGGGGCTTGCCGGCGAGATGCAGATCAAGCTCGGGACCCTGCGCTACCACCTCAACGTCCTGCGCCTCACCCATAAGATCACGGTTGCCGAGGATCCGGCAACGGTGCGGTTCTACGAGAACAGCGGGACGTACTCGCAGACCGAGCAGCAGATCCTCAAACATCTCCGGAACCCGACAACCCGGCAGATCCTCGGCATCCTGCTCGCCCGGCCGGCCGCGACCCGACAGGAGATTGCAGATTCGGTCGGTATTACGGGCCCGTCCATTACCTGGCACATGAAGCGCCTTGAAGAAGACCACCTGGTCACCATGCAGAAGGCCGGGCGCACGACTGCATATGCACTTCCGCAGGCAGTGGCCGGCTACCTCTCGCAGCAGATGGGAAGACCGGTGCAGGCTCGGGCTCCTGCGACAAACGTATAACCGGTCCGGGTTTTGGTTTACGATGCAGGCTGTGCCGCAGGTTCCGTGTCCTGCCCGTGACCGGCGGCCGACAGCGTCCCGCGGGAAAGGCAGGCCATAATTTCCGCCCGGGATAACGTACCGTACCGTCTTTTCAGTTTTTACCTGGTATACGATCCCATCCTGTTCGAGACGGCGGATATGCCAGGTCACCGCAGCCCCGGTGATCCCGAGCCGCCGGGCGATCCCGTTTCTCCCGATACCGGGAACTTCCGCGATCACTGTGAGGATTCCCCGGGCAGTCTCGCTCCTGAGATGGCCCAGAAGGAGCCGTTCGGTTTTCGATGAGGTCCCGCAATTTTCAAAATACCGGATCCGGTGATTGCCGGAAGTCGCCGCGATCGTACCGGTCCGGAGCAGGATGCCGATATGGTGCCGGAGCGTGCTTAACCTGATCCCGGTCCTGCGTGCGAGAGCGTGGAAGTGGATCCCCGGGTTTTCCCGGATGCAGGACAGGATCCAACGCCGCGTTTCATGCAGGAGAACATTTCCTTTTTCCACCCTGCGATAGCCGAGTGCTGCCCAGAATTTTACCGCAAAAAGCAGCCCCGCAGCCGACTCGGCAATAACCAAGAGAAGGATGCCTGCGGGAAGTTCCCAGACCGGGATCTCCACCGGTTTTGTCCCCACGGCCGATGGCGGGGGCTGGAGATCCCCGCCGGGCCGTACGACAATTCCTCCGGAGACCGGTACCGGCAGTACCGCTGCAAGGATAAGCACGACCGCCACAACGAGAGCGACCGCCGGTCTCATATGCCCTCGCCCTCCCCGGCCGCCGGTGCCCGCAGGATCGCAAACGACTGGTTGTTATTTACTGCCCCGTTCCCTGCCGTAACTTCATAATACCACGGCCCGGCCGGGAGACCGGTATCCTGTTCCATAAACAGGGAGATCCTCTGGTTGGTGATGCCGTTATAACTGTTATAGTACGGCCCGAGCGTTCTTTCCGGGGAATAGATGAGAAGGGCACGGGGCTTTTCCGGGTCGGCCCACGACAGGTTTATCCACTGGCAACCGGTCCCCTCGGGCACGGTATCGCGGTAGAACCGGGGCAGGGACGGCATGACCAGGTGCCCGTCGTGCAGGCCGGTACCGGTTCCCGGGCCTGTAAGAGCGGAAGCGGCCGCCGGTAACTCTGCTGACGGGGCGGTATAGCCGGTTCCCAAAAAAAGGAACCCGGCAATGATGGCTGCCGCGAGACTGCCGGCAAGGATAATGAAGACCGCCCCGGGGCGCTGCATAGTACCTTCCCGTTTTTCCTGCCGCAGTATAAAGTACGTGGCACAACTGTTAACCGGCCGGAACACAGGTTGTCCCGGACCGGCGGCCTGAAAAATGCAAGGCCCTGCCCGGCTGAAGGACCCGGTTAACGGTTGTGCCTGAAATCATTTTTCAGACCAGGGTGCAGGTGATTATGCAGGCCGGGAAAAATCCGCAGGGGAACGGGAAACAACCTGTGTCCCCGGGCGTTTTTCCCGCCTCCTGTCTGGCTAACGTGATATGCAATGATGGTACAAACCCGAAATCCTTTCACCGGGTCGCCGCTGCCTGGTGATGCCTGATGGCAGACCGCCCGGTATCGGCACCGCTCCGCACGTATATTATCGCTGGTGCAATTCTTGCAGTCGGCATCGTCCTTGCCGCACTGATCGTTTCCGGGGTCCTGCCGTTCCCGGTAAAACCGGTACAGCATGAAATCCCTAACGGGATCTCGCAGGAAGCAAACGGTGCCGATAAAGCTCCTTTGACTCCCGGCAAAGCATTTCTCTCGCTCAACGCATCCCCGAAACGGTACTCCCCGCTGATGTCTTCAACGATCGGGATCGGGATAGAACCGGTTGCCACCGGTTTTGACAAAACCGACGCCGTCTTTGTCTGGAACACTACGTACGGGCGGTTCGCTGACTGGAACCAGTCCACATACGAGGTAACGGAATACAGCCGGCAGTACCGGAACAATGGTGAAAAACTCTACTGGACGTTTTACGATATGCCCGCTGATTCGGCGGCACCGGTTGTTATTACCGTAACCGCCCTGGACAAAAAGAACGGCAGCACAATCGCAGGTTCTTCGCTGACGCTTACCTGGGACCGTTTCGATAACAGGAGCGGATATGCCATGGCTGTCGTGCCGGAATATCCGTGATCTTTTTTTTTTTGATTTTATTGAAATCCGGGATACCCCTCCCGCACGACCGCGAGAAGCGGCATTTTGCCGGAAAAATGTTCCCACAGGAACCGGATTCGAACCGCAGCAATGGCCGCGGAGCCGTGACAAGGGCTTATAAAAAAGGAAGAAAAGTTTACTCGGCGTTTATGATCGGCGCAGACCAGATGGGGCAGCCCTTGTTCGCAAGCTTGAAGATCTTCGGATTGGAGAGCGGGGAGCACCCGGTGTTCTTGCACCGTGGCATGAGCAGGTCTGTCTCGGGGATAAAACCGCCGCAGGTTTCGCATCTGTTGAATTTTGTCATGATTACCATCATCCTCGTTTTCATGAAAACCGGTTAACCCGGTTATTCCAGAAACTGTTGTTTAATAATAGTATAAGACTTTTCGATATAGATCGAGCCCACGAGCCGGTCCTGACAGATTCGCGGAGGATAACCGGTTTTTCTATCCCGGGTTACGGTTGAAACAATCCTTACTTTGTCAGGATCCACGTGCCCTCTCACTATGAACAATGCTTTTCCGGGCCCATATCGTGCCCGGATTGTCCCTGACATGTATCTGACAGACACTGATTCATGCAAAACCAGCACTAATTCGCATTGCCGGATATATTTTCACGTCTGATGGACATGACACCTAATAGCAGCGTTCCCGCAACAGGGATTATTGGGATGGGGTTAGCGGATGTGAATCTGACAGAATGAAGATATGAGGCGCCTCGGGGCATTGTGGAGGGGTATGTCCAAGCGCTCCAGGGACCGGGCAACTATTTTTGGAACTCTTTCTCGCGTCGGGTTTCTTCGCGGAGGATCTTTGCGATATCTTTTCCAAATGCCGGTAGGCTGTCGCTGATGATGCCCCAGAGGACTTCATAATCGATCCGGAAATATCCGTGCGCGATGATGTCCCGGAGCCCGGCAATCTGTTTCCATTCAAGGGCCGGGTAGCGGGATTTCAGATCGTCCGGCAGGTTCTTTGTTGCCTCACCGATGATCTCGAAATTCCGGATAACCGCGTCCTGCGTACGCCGGTCTTTTAAAAATTCGTGATAGGTCATCCCATCGGTATATTCCCGGATTTTTCCCACGGCTTCCCTGATGTCGTCAAGAAAATGGAGATACGACCTATGCATAGACGACCTCGCCAAGGATTGCGGGTTTGAGTCGCTTTTTAATGGAGCCTTTCATGACAAGATCGACCTTGCGGCCAAAGAGTGCTTCAAGGTAGAACTTGCACTCCATGTAGTTGCCAAACGTCTTTTTGCCCCGGCGAAATGTAACGAGCACGTCCACGTCGCTGTCCGGCCGCTCCTCTCCGCGTACAAAAGAGCCGAAGATACCGATGGTCGCAACCCCGAACCGCTTTTTTATTTCCGGTTCGTGTTCCCGGAGCAGGGCAAGGACATCCATACTGTACTTTTTGTATCTCCATGGACGGACTTAAAAGTGTGTGTTTTCCCGGGAGTTGGGGCCATGACATCCACCCTTCTTTTTGCGGGTACCGATACAACAACCTGTGAAAGGTCCTGAAGGGATCCGGCATACAAGGTTTTCATACCCTTCTGATTACGGGTGTCATTGCAACTATTCTCTAAAAATAGAATGCTCTAATTTTACCCTTGTTTTCATACCCTTCTGATTACGGGTGTCATTGCAACAATGAGGCCTGGAAGGAGTTGGCTGCTTATCTCAAGGTTTTCATACCCTTCTAATTACGGGTGTCATTGCAACTGCAAGTGATCAGGAGTAACTTCTTTGATCCTGCCCAGTTTTCATACCCTTCTAATTACGGGTGTCATTGCAACAACTGCATCGTATGGATATCTGAGCATACTGGTGAGCGTTTTCATACCCTTCTAATTACGGGTGGCATTGCAACAGTGCGCTTTTTTGCTCTAAATACCTTTTGCTTTGATGTACGGGGCCGGATTTTCGGGGTCGGTGCGCTGGTCTCCCAAGGGGCCCGGGGTTTATAAAGACCAGCGCACTTCCGTCGAAGAATTTTCCAATGCAATATATAACGGTTGTGACCGGGGCCCGGAAGATCGTGTCGGTTTTGGAAAATTTTGTTCAGGTGTTTTACGACGGAAAACACGATTTTTGCCGATCTCCGGGGTGAGGGGTATTTCCGGGCGCAGAACGGAGCCCGGTAAAAAATCCGGGAAAATTTTGGGAAGATCCGGAGCGCCATGCGGAAAATTACACAAAATTTCCTTTCCCGGCATTCGGGGAGCGGCGTTTTTTTCGCACGCCGTAAAGGTCCGCTTTTTAAAAATGCAGGTACAAGAATGGAAGAGATTTATTATATTACCATAGTCCCGGATGCATCGCCCGCTCCCGGTAACATATGGAGGGCAGGGGAAAGGTATGTTTCCCCAACGGCTTTCTCCGTCTGAGGAAACCGGGGGCATCCCTCCCCTTCTATGCCCGGAGATGCAAAAACCGCCGCATTTTTGCACACTTTTTTGAGATATTCCCGAATTCTGCCCGAATCGTCAATCCAAGCGAAATACGAGCTTTTGTAGAACGCTAATGTACGCTTTTGGGAGGCAGATCTCCAGTCAGATCGACCTATAGCACACGGAAATGAAAAGAAGGCCTGTTTTGGGGGTCAATTTAAATAGATTATTCAGTACATTCACGTAAAAAGAGGAGGGGGATGGTTTACTTACTCGGGAACAGGGCGGGATAAGCCAGTCTCACAGATTCATCTTCGGGGAACCATTCGGGATATGCAAAAATTATCCCAATATTTTCCAGATCGATAATTTTTGCAAGATCTCCGTTAAGGTATTCTTTCTGGCGGTAATTGAAATCCTTGGTATCCTCGATTTCTATGCCAACCTGGAAACGCAGGAATGCAATGGTACCTGAATCAATAGATCCCAGCGTTACCTTTTCCAGAATGTAGGGACTTAACAGATTGCTGAATTTTGCAAGAATTGGTTCATTTTGCTTCTGGCAAAAGATGTGGATTTCATCACCCGGTCTTCTGGCAGTATGATTGTTTCCCAAACCCACGGCTACTTTAATGGTATAATTCGATGCCAGTTCTATCCTGTTCCTGAAGAGATCTTCTATCTTCGCATCGTCTATGGATAATTTTTCGATAAATTCCGGCATATAATTGATACCGGAAACATCTGTTCTGCCAGCTTCAGACAATGTAAGATTTTCCACTTTCTCCAGGGGAACACCCAGTGTGACCACACGCCCTACACCACTATCCGTGAGTTTTTCTCCAAGACTTACAAGCCTGTTTTCACGAACACGGATGTGATGGGCAATGTTGCCTACACCCCGTTCCTTGGTCCCGGTATACTGTTCAAACTTTTCTCCAATATCATTTTCAAGGAACCGCTTGAGCCGCTGCATCTTAATATATCGATCATACTGCTCGCGTAATTTTGCAAGCTTGATGCCATTATTGATATTCTGTTCACTCCGTTTTGAACGCTCGATAACCCGGGGCAGATTTTTTATCGAATCGATAAATTTCTTATTATCTTCGATCCGTTCTTCAACAACCTGAACGATTCTCTGGTATTTCGATTGAACATTCTCATCATCATAATTCTTGATCTTATCGTAAGCCCAGTCAAGTCTCTTGAGTCCTTCCCAAAAATTCTGGATATCATCGGTAAAATGGGTCTCGATAACAGAATATGCCTTGTCGCATTCGTGCTGGACCTGCCCGATGAAATAGTTAAAGCAGCGGAGCCGATCGCTTCCGACAACAGACAGGCAATCCGAATCAATGCGGGTTTCGTTCAGATCATCTGTCGGGAGGCTGATCAAATCGGCAGCATGTTTGTCAAGCACCTTCTTTTTCTCTTTATCCGGTGCTATGCCCAAGGCATCACTTTCAGCAGCGTATTTTTTAAGATTCTCAAGAGGGATGGTGATCTCGCTCTCTCCAAAAATAACAAAAGGATACTCCTTCTTGTTATGCCACAGGTTTTCAATGCCGTTTGGGTAAAACGGGAGGTAATACATCATATAGGCAATCTGGTGATTGACATCGTCCAGGTACTCCTCGGCCTCATCGGAATGGCCGTCCCTCAACCGGATGATTGCGTCTTCATCGATGCCGAAAAGGAAATACCGGTCAAATGGTCTTTGGGGGATGGCTATGTCCTTTTTGGGATACGAGTTGAAGGTAGGAATGTTCAGTCCTTTGGGGGGATTACTTAACAGTTGGATCTCCCGAAGAGCTGCAAAGGAATTTGCCGGATATTTTTTATCGAACTTTGCCGTGCTGATATCGTTAATATTGGTGGCCGAGGGCAAAATCCCGATACACCAGATTATCGGATGGATATGGGCTTCAGAGAAAATTCCTTCCGCCAGTTCACGTACTGTTGCAATGAGGGAGGGGAATGCCCCGCTGCCGGTTCCACCACCCAGTGTATGAATAACCCAAACAAGAACACGCCGGTTCTGTGTTTCGCGTTCTTCCTGCCAGACCGTTTTGAGTTTGGTCATTGCACCGGTTATTGCCGAGCTTACCCGCTCTGAATTCAGATCGAATAAAAACCGTGCATATATCCGGTCACGGATGGCACCGCCTCCGCTGGGTGCAACACCATCATAGAGATAATTGCACTTGTTTATCATTTCACGGATGGCATACCCCGTTTCATCAATCGGAACCGTCTGGATACCTTGTCCGTGGGTAATCTTCTCGTCCAGATCCTTCCTGTTCGAATCGATAGCAATAAACTCATAATACTTTTGCTGACCTTTCTCTCTCACGACATCGGAAAATGTCTGGACGGTTTTGATCCCACCCATCCCGATACCGATAACCAGGGTTGGTAATGTCATTTTTTGCCTCCTTACTCAAAACCACCTTTGATTTCGCGTTTCTCTGACTTTTCGGAACTACCTGAATGTTTATCCTGAATTGAACTTTTATGGACACCCATCTCATTTCTTATTTTTAATTTCAGTGAATCAAACTCCGCGGGATTATTTTCTGCAAGTTCGAGTTTCCGGTAGATATCATTGAGAAGCTGAATGCGATCCTCCTGCATCTTTATAATCTCATGAGCATACTCCCGCTTCTTGACGATATAGATCACCAGTGCTATAATGGCAACAGCACTCAGGAAAGCACCAATTATGAGGGCATTGTTATTCCAGAAATTATTCGATTCTTCGGCTTTGAGGGAATGATATGACGATGATTTCAGATCTGCCGTCACAGGTGTAGCGGGTGTGGCAAGCGAGGGTTCGAACTGCTGACCAAGTTGCGTATATGTGAATCCGATATCCGCCACATGAAGAGTGTCCGACTGAGTCGTTTTTGGATACGCATTGAATGTTATCGTAACAACCGGCCCTTTTGGCAGATTCTCAATATAAAATCCGTCTGCAGTCGGGGTAATGTTGACGAGGGCCCCGGCCGGGTTGATCTCCTTTTTAAATGATGCAAAATCGATAAAGGCATCGGCATTTTTAAAATTTATCGTCAGATCTTTTATGTCGCTGTCCCCTGCGGAAAGCACAAGAGTCGATGCAATCTCTTCACCATATGCCGGTGTTTGTCCGGTACCATCAAAGGTTGAACTTACCGATTGCTGAATCAATGCCGATACCGGCATTGTCAACAGGAGAATCCCGACAAGAATCGAGATAAAAAGAAGCAGCAGTTTCTTCATACGGCCAATATATGCAACTCCACCCGATAAATTTAATGAAATTATTCGGACATCCGAGCGCGTGTTTTTATAATACAAACCTGTGTAATCGCATCTCATTTTATCACCACAAATCAGGAGGAAATATTCTTCCTCGTATAACCTGAATTATCCACTTAAAATTAGGGAGCTGAGGTAACCCCGTTTTTTTAGAGATTGCGGGGCATTCCAGGATGTCCAAACGTAAGTCAAAAGCTCGGTAAACAAAAAAGTACGATAAGAAAACGTTTGGGAAAAATTATTCGATTGTCACTACCTGGATATCCTCCTCATGAAATCCAGGCATTTTTAAAAATTCATTTCTGAAACGGGTTATAGTACTTTCCGCATCTTTTGGATTGGTAACGATTAGTTCAAACGTTATTCCGTGTTGATCGTCATATATCCTTAAAGACTGGATCGCTCGGTGGCCAAGCCAATGGGGTCGTGAAGATTCTCTCCATTCAGGATCGTGCGTAACCTCCTCATACGTCTGGTTCCGATCATTTTTCTGTGCCCTGCGCTTATCGACATCCATTGCATCGGCAATCCTGAGAAGGACACTCATAAATCGGAGGTCTTTTTCTTCAGGCAATAGTGAGTCCTGACGGTGAGACCGGCAGAGCGTAACGACCTGACCCTTTTCTTCTTTCGTTAGTAAGCCATCGAATGCTCCCCGATCAAACCATTCTTCGATGAGGTTCCCGGAATATACTTCATGATGCTCCTGCGCCTCGTCATGGCTGACATCGGGGTAGATCATATTGGCGCCTCTCCCGATATCATGAAGCAGTGCGGCCCACTCAAGGATGTGTTGCTTTTCATTTGGCAGATTATACAGGGATCCCAGCGTTCTGACGTGGCATAAAACATTTTCGACATGGGGCCATCCATGGGTCGTAAGGTAAGGAGGGATGCCGAATTTCCCGATCTGCCTCATAAAGATAGCAATATCTTCATAAAACCACGAGGACTTTTTTAAGGGAATTTCTTTTTCAAATTTTTCCGGCACTTCCAGAGATGTATCGAGAACCCGAATAATTTCATCAAACCTTTCTTTGCTATACGGCTGCCCGTCGTAAAATGCTCTGACATCCTGTCGGGGATCTAATTTGTCGAGTCGGAAAGCTGCCGGAAGAGCGCTGCTTTTCCAACCCGTAACTACAAGAATACGCCTTGAAGAGGATTCACCGATTATGCCCACAGCATATTCTGTTTTGTATTTCTCGCATGCATCGCTCAGTTGTTTGAATCCGTTACTTTTGGCCAGTCGGGGTATAGCAACCACATGTTTTTTTCTGATTACAGCATCGGGTTCCGGTATGTCCGACCGGAACTGGAAGAACCACGCCACATCATCGCGTATTATCGCATCAATGATTCTGTCCAAAGAGATTGCCGAGTCCTTGACACATTCATCAAGAGCATTTGCCATACGTTCTTCAAGCCGGGTGACAGGAAGTTCTCCGGAGTCCCGTACAGAGATTGCGCCAATTCTCCCCCAGAACAACGAATTTTTATCCGGTTCACCAAAATGGGTTGTACTGGCTGATGATGAGATAAGGATCGTAGCACCAGCAGTGCGGGCTGCCCCGTACAGGGTTACGGCATTCTTATGCCGATCTATTATCCAGACTCTGATTTTTTTCATGGATAATTCTTTGATCCGGTTAATTCCCTCAGTAACGGAAACTGAGGGGTACCGTATTTTGTCATCACCGATGGGGATATTAACAATGACCACCAGATCGCCGGCGTTCAGTGATTGAAAATCATAATTAGGGAATGTGATCCCCCAGAACAAGGTTGCATAGGCTGTTCCACAATCTGTCACCTTTGTCAGATCTTTGGGAACTGGACAATAGTTGCATACCGTTTTTTTAACAGTATATCCCACTCTTTCCAGATTCCTTTTTGTAAGGGCAGTCATAACAACGCTGAAGCCATTTGTCTGACCAAAAATAACTGCATTTTTTTTATTTTTTGTGGACTTCATACATTCATCTCCGCTTCAAATGAACAAACAACTTTTTTTTGCGCGCCGGTTCATTTTCACAAGAGCATTTTTCAGGAATTTTTCGTTTGGTTTAGGAACGCAGGAATTTTGACCGGCACCATCTCGATCTTTTTGACCTCGACAAGCCGGGCTCCCGCCCGATCCATCTCCTCCGGCGTCATTTCCTGTCCGCGCTGCGTAAATGCAACCGCCGGGAGATCCAGCAGGAAAAACCGGCTGCCCACTTCCAGGATCGTACTAATCATCGGGATTGGAAGACTGCCGATGTAGAGATTTCCTCCGGCAATCTGTTCTTCTGTGAGATGCGGAGTTACCGCCCCGTCATACCCTTTTTCCTTAAGCCATTCCACCGCACCCGTATGGCGGGTAACGATAATAATCATAATATATTCTCCATAAGTACGTAGAAAGACAAGTCCCTTTTGGTTTTGTTCTGCCGATATCGGAATCGCATTATACCGGGTGTTTTTTTAAAAAGCAGTTCACTGCCTTCAGGGAGTACTCGGGAAAAAGTGATCTTCAATTTCCCTGTAACGTAACCCCACATGACCCAATATCCATGAAGAAACGTCCTCCCGGTGTTGCCGGCATAACAGGGATTCAAGCATTTTCGTTTTTTTGAGACATCACCTGAGCCTGCGACAGGTCCTTTTGCGTTTTTCAGCAAAAAATGAGATTTCTGTCTTTTACTTCAGCCTACTGCTTGACAAACACCACATTTTCTCTTCCGCTATAACGTGCATCATGTAGGACCAGAGTATTGTCCTTGTGTTCCAGCTGAATAGTCAGCCCCAGCTGATCGACATTCAGCCGGATGGTATCACCGTTCATCTCCCAGGTTCCATGATTGCCCGTGGACTTACTGGTCATATAATAAAACGTCCCATCGGAATGAATCTCGATAGATTCATCAGGACTTTTTTGGTTCACATACGTACCGGAAATTCCGGGCATTGTCAATGAATTTGTCGTACAACCGGCAGCAAATACTGCCACAACCAGCATGAATACGATACTGCCATAGAGAGCAAGTTTAATTTTTTCCATTGTTAATCACCGCGTGTCACAAGAATATACTCGTTGTTTGGTAAATCCGGATCGGGTGCCCCACCCATTACTCTGCCGGATCTTTATACCTCAAGGCATAACGCCCGCCTTTTGTTACACTTTTGCTGCAAAGCCGTCTGCCTTGACATATATGTCCGGAATTTCAGGGTTGGACCACCGACCCCATTTTTTCCAGGTATCCTGAGTCTTACCGGTCGGTAAACGATAACCGAAAGAATTTTTTTAAAGACCGGGATACCCGGGAACCGGATACCGGAAAAGTGTTTCACTTTTGTAAAACCGGTTCGTTTTTTTACGATGGGACGTCACCATACGTGCCACCGGTTTCGGGAATCGATACCATTGCAGAGGCAGATCGGCACCCTTCGTGAACCGGGAGATCATGCCGGATGTTCCGGCAGACACCTGCGAAAATGGTACGGGTCGCCTGAGGGTCCGCCTGCATACTATCGCGTTTGCCCTTTTGGAGCCGTTATTTAGGTCATGAGCATCACGTTCCGCTCCCTACGTACTGTCCCCGGAAACCCGGATCCCGCTTCGTGAGGAAACGGTTCCGGGAACGAAAGAATTGCCAAGGGAACCCGGTGGAACCGTAAGCCGCCACGCGTATCACCGGTACACTCCCAAAGAGACGGTTCATAATCCTGCCATCGGACACTTCGCTTCGGTTCTTTTGGGGGACTTCAGGGGGGTTCCGGGGCATACCGGGGACATTGTCCGGACTCTTTATAAGAAGGCATGCGATGTCGAGGAGGTAATACCGGGTAGTTCGGTCGAACCGGTGAAATACACGTAGAGAAACAGTATACAGAACAGCACTACAATGGGGAGTATTACTGCGACAATCGATCGGCCCAGAGAAAAACCGTGGAGTTCGCGAATGCCCATGGCTTCAAGAATGAAACTCCACACGACACCTATTATCATTCCGAACGGATACAGCCAGCCGAGAAGGAATGCCGGGGTCATGGAATACGACATGACCCTGAGGGTATTTTTAATTCCCTGACGACTGCCTAATACGTATATCCAGAGATGGAGCCATGCGGTAAAAGCGAAGAAGGTAAGGATGGTCTGGCCCAGGATCTTAACAATCTCAAATGTCGTCTGGTTGTTTGCCATCAGGTAATACCACAGCTGGTAGAGAACCAGAGAGAACAATATACACATCACGGCCAGCAGGACAAAAAAGTACAGGATCGTAAATGAAATTTCATCGTCTTTTGCTGCCCTGAACGTCTCAACAGGTTTTAAGATAAATCCTTTCATTCGTTCATAAATTAATTCAAACATATATCTGCCTCGTTTTGTTATCTGGTAAGGTGAAGATCTTCGATCCTCCCGGGGTGTTTTTTGGATCCTTTCGGGACGTAACATGAAGTCTGTCAGGAAATACCGACACCGCTTCTTAAGGGAGGTCTCCGTAAGTGCTTTGTACAAGAGAGCAATCAGCCGGGGTCTTTTCGCCCCGAAAAGGTAAAAGGAACTCCGGATCCTGCCGGGTAGTAGTCAGTGTTTTTCAGGGGCGGCGATGGTTTCCGGACGGCGCAGTTCTACTACGAGCAGGCAGACCAGAACAACTGTACCGATGGCTGCAAGGGCAGCGATCGCGAAGGTCAGGATGACCGGGTTAAAGATGGTTTCACGGTGCACGGCCGACAGTGCAGGAACTGCTGCGACCGGGTCCGTAGGTATGAGCGCAAGAGCGGAAACGCCGTTGCCGATCAGGACTGCTATGCCTGCGATATCGGCATTGGGATACGGCTGCCCGTTGACAAGGACCGGCTGTGTGTCTGTCCGGGTCATCGTTCCATACAGGGACAGAGCGCCCAGCAGGGCGATGACGATACAGGCGATAATCGCGATACTCAACAGGACGATTCTTTTTTGGTTTGTCATTTTTTCATACACTCCTTGTTTTTGTCATCCCGGAAGGTGCCGCCGTTTTTACCGGCCATACCTGCACTTGCGGGAAAAGATTCTGTCACTACACCTTTTTCTCCGGATACCGGCCCCGGGCATCAAGTCCAGGACTTCTGCCTTTGGATCGGACGAGATAAATTTCACCGGTCCCGGTCGTTCATGTCCCGGAGTACCGTGTTGCAAAATACTCTGAGGATTAAAGGTCCGACCCGTTGCGGCACCGTTTTTGTGCTGCCGGGTCCGTTCGCCCGTGAGTGCCTGTTGTGGAAATTACAGGCCGGGCAACGGGTGGACCGGGGAAGCGGTCTCGTCGTTTTTCCGAAAAAAGCCACGGGGCCTTGTCCGGAGGCTTCCTGTGGTGACAGGACCTGCGCTCTTCTTTTTTTACCCGCTGCATAGGGGTCCAGGGAACAGCGCAGCGTTCAGATTTCCCGCTGGCGGCAGAAGACTACCTCATAGGACTGTCGATATACCTGCGGGAAACTCGTAATGGATTACCGGCCCGGTTTTCTCCCGAGAGGTTTTCCGGTACCGTGTGCTCAGCCGGTTGTCTCCGGCATCATCGCACACGGATCCCGGCCGGGATACGGGCATGAGGAATAATTACAGACCCGGCCGATTGCACGTAATCCTGCGGGAAAAAGAAGATCTGATGAATTACCCAAACGGAGAACTCTGACCGAATTATTTTTTCCGGTAACCCGGACTTTTAACGACAGCCATGGCTCTTCATGCCGGCTGGTTCGTCTCTTGCCCACCGGCAAAAATCACGTTTTTCAGGAGAGGGGTCCTGCGTCCGTCAAGCGTTTTTATCCAGGACCGTTCTGGCAGGGAGAGGGGGATCCGCAAAACAAAAGACCTGTTGCTCCACAGTTTTCCTTTTTCGAAAAGAATTCCGGTACCTGCACTTCGGATCTCTAATTCGCACGTGCCGCATTGCTGCTGCTTATGCAAACGTTTGCACGCAGGACATGAATTCGTCAGAGTAGATTTGGAAAACGAAACACGGACACTGTTGTTTTAAAACAGAACTTCAACAGCATACGCTGTCTGTATTTTGTCTTTTCGTTTAGAAGGATAAATAATTTTCCAGATGAAACTCACCAATTTTTAGAGATCGGGGATAGTCTACAACCAATCTATGGGTAACAGGGACACATTTTAAGCTTTTTTTTAGATCTGCGCTCCGGAGAACACAAAACATTCAGCCTCTCCCTCTTGCGCCGCCAGTTCCACGAGGGGGACGGGGCACTATTAGCGATCTCTTGGCATTACCCGTATCGGGAGCACATGGGAGTACAGACAATTCCACACTATCGCAACCGGGAGATACCCAACGTATGAGAAGGCGGAAGGCTGACCTCAGGATTACCTCTTCAGACATACTATGAATACCGTGGGAAATATGAATCCCACAAGGGCAAATCCTCCGTCGGAGAACTGATTCGGGAATTCCCAACCTGGCTCCGCAGAACCAAAAACGATGCAAAAACCATGAATTCCAGTACATGCTTTTTGCAATACCTTCTGGATATCCCCGGAACGCCAATCCGGGCAAAAAATGAGTTTTTGTAGAATGCTAATGTACGCTTTTGGAGGGCAGAACTCCACTTAGATCGACCAGTACCACACGGAAATGAAAAGAAGGCCTGTTTTGGTGGATCCTTTTTTTACCGGTTTAGTACGTCGGTCTATGCGATCCTGCCCGATCCGGCTGGGTCCTGCCATGATTCTGTTTCGCAATACCACAAAAACCGGAAAAAATCCCTTCCTTTTACACTTGAAAACAAAGGGGAACAGCCCCATCGGAAAATTCCCTGGCGGCCTTGTGGAGCTTCAGCCGGATCCCAGGAACACGACACCCGGTAAATCCCTGAAGTGAAGATCCCCGGTGACAATCGTATGCTTTCCCAGTTGTGCGGTCGCAAGGATGATCGCATCGGCGATCCCGCCCTCGATTTCTGTGTGCCGCAGCATGCCGGCCAGCATCGCGATCTCCCGGCTGATCGGGATCAGGGTGCAATAATGCAACATTTCGTTTACCCGGGCGTCAACCATCGATCTTCCCTGCGGGGCGAACCGCTGCGATACCTCGGCAACCGTGATCATGGAGATCGCGAGCTCCTTATCGGATTCGATAAAATCCTGAGCAGGCGATCCGGCCCGGTTCCAGTAATCGATCCAGACCCAGGTATCAAGGAGGTAAGCGATAGGGATCATCCCCGCTGTCCCTTACAAAGGGGCCGCCGCTCGGGAACCTGCCGGCCGTGGAGGGCAGGTCTTTTCTCTGTTCGCGGAACAAAAAACCGATGGCTTCGTCATAGGTCTCCAGATGGTTCATCTCCTTGACCTGGTCGAGCGTCATCTTCGTCATCAGGGAAACCTGAATGGTACTTTTTGGTGCGGATGCAGGAATTTTCTTTTCTGCCCGGCTTCTTCCACGGTTCCGGGACCGTTGGACTCCGGAATGCTGCACCAGCTGCGCTGCTTTCGGCATATACTGTATACTATAGTTTATAGCGCTAAAAAGATTTCCGAAAATCCGGCCCGTTCCCGGATTCGGATTCACAGAATAATATGGATCCCGACGGTCAGCTGGTGCTGCCCGGACCTGGCCCGGACAACGGGAAGATCTCATGCCGATTCAACCGCTGTACAGAAGGATCTGTCCTTTCCCATTGTAAAATAACGGGATAACATAAGGGCAGCCGGTTGTTGTTATCTTTTATTTGTTGGCAAGGATGTAGAGCGTTGCCGGGCAGAAAATTCCTTTTGCAAAGAAGTACAGGCCAAACCCGATATAGGGGGCATTCATCAGACACCAGAATCCTGCAGCAAAACAGAGGATCGCAATTGCTATACACATTGTGGGGACATTCCCCTTTACACTTTCAAGAGACATTTGTTTCAGACTCCATTTTTTAATTATACCGGTTCCCTCATAGAGGGCACCGGGATTCAACACCGGTTCATGCGGAAATTCCGTTAATCTCATGTTCACGAAAAATCCGGAAAAAAAGGCAGGATATTCCTGCATTCATCCGCCAGCCGGGGACTTACAACGAAAGACAACTGCATAATTACGTGAGAACAGCCTTTGAGGACACATCATGTCCAAAGGACATACTCCGGTTCAGGAAAGCCGGTAATTTACCCGGTTCATAATCAGATATCCTTCGTAAGTAAGCTTGTCGTTGGCGGCATTATACCAGATATGCTTGTCACTTTTCACATCTCCATTCACCTCCCTGATGACCAGTTCGTTGTTCCCTTTGAGACGACCCCAGGTCACGACAAGACCGGGGGTGGTCTTCCCGACCCAGGAGTTCGGATAATATTTCTGTGCGGATCCGTCCCGGTCCAGCCGGTAAATGACATAGAGGCCGTTTCCTTTGAAGACAACCGACCAGTTCCCGGCAATTTTCGCATCGGAGGATCCGGGTTTTAAAAGCGTGTTGAAATCCGCTTCCGCTACTTTCTTTTGAGTTTCCCCGACCTGTTTTGCTGTACGTGCAATATCCCGGTTCACATCATCCAGTATCGGGATGACAACATACCATACCGCAATGGCTATGACAAGAATCAGGACAACAGCGGATACTACCGTCACACGCGGTTCTTTTGGTTTTTTTCATCCATACGGTTCACCAATCATGACTTTTTTACAGAATCTTCTCCTGCGAAATGCAGGGAGCCGTTACTGAATTTTTTTACCAGAAGCGCAGTATCCGGAGAAGAGTGGTTTTTTATCGTACTTTCCCCGGGTTTTTCCCGAAAGAACCGGATGACTGCGATTGGTAAAACCCCGGGAATTTTTCATAAAACCTGTTGAAGGGACAGGTCGTCAGCGGCGAGGTATTCCCGGCAAGTTTTCCGAATTTTCACCGGCTGACGGTCTTGAATGTCAAGACAACGATGGCCGATCGATTTCCTTACCAATACTCCGGAACACGGCTCTTCCTCCCCGTCTCCCGGGACCGTAGCTGTTCCTCAAGGACCATCCGATCCAGAGGATCGTATTCCTCATCGCACCGTGTCAGGATATCCCTGTCGAGAAATGCGTTGAGGCCGGGGACGGGTTGTACGAGGCGGTCCGGGCACCGTCGATGACAAAAGATAGAGTGTCTGCGACCCGGCATGAAACTGCGGGGGATTATCCGGGGGATGGAGAAAGAACCGTTCTTCAAGAGATTTTTGGTTTTCTTTTGAGTACCACCCGGCAAGCAGCCGGCATATTTTTCTCCGGATATCCTCGTCCATCGATAGGAAGAGATCGCCGGTTTCCACATCCCGGTGATAGAAGGCATACCCCCGCAGGAGCGGGTTGAGCCTTGCTACCAGTTCTTCGGGCGTTGCAAACGTGCCCGCAAGGGTCTCATCGAGCATCTCCCGAAAATGATGTACCGATCCATCCGAGGGACGGATGGAAATTCCCGCACGGTCTTTCCGGAACCTCCAGTGGAGAAAACTAAAACCGTCACGAACCGGGACGATCCGGGTCTTCTCCTCAGAGAGGTGCAGCCCCCGCGGTTTTAAAAACGCCGCGATCTCGTCCCACGCCTCTTCGGCCACGCTGCGTGAAGAAGTAAGTACGATAAAATCGTCTGCATAGCGTATGAACCGGATACCGGGGGATTTTTCCGTCTTCTCTGACTTTCCGAATGCTTTTGTAAGCCGTGGTTCCAGCCCGTCGAGCGTCATGTTCGCAAGGACCGGTGAGATGATCCCGCCCTGCGGGACACCCCGGGGTGTCGGGGAAAACTCCCCGTTGTAGATATACCCGGAGGTGAGTACCTGCCGGAGAAAGTTCCGGGATACCGGGATGTTTTTTACGAGCCAGTCATGGCGGATGTTGTCGAAACAGCCGGTAATATCGGCATCGAGAACCCAGACCTCGTCTGCCGGTTCATCCGCAAGGAAGGTACGGATGGCGGCACATGCATCACGGGCCGAACGGTAGAGCCGGTACCCGAAAGAATGGGAATCGCCCCACGTCTCTGCGACCGGCTGGAGGGCGAAGGTATAGAGCATCTGCATGGCCCGGTCGTGCATCGTGGAGATCCCGATCGGGCGCATCTTTCCCGATTCCTTGGGAATGAAAAACCGGAGGAGCGGGAGGGATTCGTAACCGGTGTTTTCCAGGTGGAGCGCGGCGGACATGAAATGGGCCGGCGTTTCCCAGACCTCTCCATCCACACCCGGCGTGTTCCGGCTTTTCCGGTGCACGACTTCCCAGACCGCAAGTGCTTTTGCCTCGTCCGCGTTTACCAGTTCGTCCTGCAGCTTTGCAATTTCAGAACGGTCACCTGAAAGAGCAGCCCGGGCGATCCTGCACTGCTGCAAAAAGACCTCTTCCCGGACACCTGCCCAGTCGACAGCGTTCCACATCGCGGCCAGGTCTTCTTTTGAGTACACCTTGTCCGCGACAATCTGGTGAGGAAAACGGATTCGTTGAAACATACGCATAACTCCATTTTTTTTGTAAGCGGAATTCCCCCCTGCAGAAACACGGGACCGCTCCGCCCCGCGAAACAGTCTGCATGCAGCCCGGCGGTATTTGAAAAAAATGCTTTCGGTAAAACAGGATTCAGATCCCGGAAATCCGACGCTGCTTTTATTTGAGAAAATATAACTGAAAATTTTTTTCCCGGTAATGACGCGAAAATGTCAAACGGTCCTGTTCAAAAGAGAATAAATCCTCAAAAAGACTCCTCGTACCCTTCTTGTTACGGGTAGTGAACCATCAGGAAAACTCAAAGGAAAAGACGGGAACTGACACAGTTACCATACCCTTCTGATTGCGGGTGTTGATTCAAAATGATTATCATGATTTCGACTCCGACAAAACGGATAATGTTTTCGTACCCTTCTGATTACGGGTGTTAATTCAACTCGTCTTCACTTCTAACCCAGAAGAGATTGAGGGGTTTTCATACCCTTCTGATTACGGGTGTTAATTCAACCATACCGGCTTTGGAATGTTCCTCACAAGGGAGCTTGTTTTCATACCCTTCTGATTACGGGTGTTAATTCAACTGAGGGGTTTCTATTGATTCCCGCCTCTATTCAAAGTTTTCATACCCTTCTGATTACGGGTGTTAATTCAACAGTGCGCTTTTTTGCTCTAAATACCTTTTGCTTTGATGTACGGGCCCGGATTTTCAGGATCGGTGCGCGGGTCTCCCAAGGGGCCCGGGGTTTATAAAGACCAGCGCACTTCCGTCTGAGAATTTTCCGATGTAATATATAACGGTTTTGACCGGGGCCCGAAAGATCGTGCCGGTTTTGGAAAATTTTGTTCAGGTTTTTTACGACGGAAAACACGATTTTTGCCGATCTCCGGGGTGAGGGGCATTTCCGGGCGCAGAACGGAGCCCGGCATAAAATCCGGGAAAATTTTGGGAAGATCCGAAGTGCCATGCTGGAAATTACACAAAATTTTCTTTACCGCCCTTCGGGGAGCGGGGTTTTTTTCTCACGCCGTAGAGACCCGCCTTTTAAAAATTACTGCATACCTGCTGTATCCCGAACGATTATCAGAGAACGATGTACGACGGTGGTCTCGTGGGGATCGTGCCGTGAAGGTGCACGATGTTCGAAACGCAGGTTTTGCAGAGCAAAACAATCAGGATTTTTTCCTTTTCCCCGGTGAAATCCTGCCGGAGTTCCCGTGTCAGCGGAGCGGCACGGCTGACCGGGATCTCACCGGAAAAGACACTCAGCTGTACCCGCGACAGTCCCCGGGAGAGCAGGAAGTACACGAGCCGGTTCCGGACTTTCGTATCCGGAATATCGTAACAGACCATGACAAAGACCGTTTCCATACGACCACATCTCCTTTCGCTTCATTTACCGGTACACAAAAGGCCGGTATGCCTTCTGTTTTAACAGGGCGGCTGCCAGCTACCGGGCCTGTGCGTTGATTGCAACGGAGAGCGGCATATTTTGCCCGCGATATTCATACTGCGCATCGAGCCGGGCCAGCACAGCCCGGGCATATTCCCGTTTGAACTCCGGGTTAATCCGGCAACCGTCCGCTGCAACGACAAAGTACGAGGGATCCACCTGCTTGTGATGGAGCATCGTCAGAACCGTCCGATCGACAACCGGCTGCCGGAACTCCTCGATGAAATCGTACACGAGCGGCTCCTGTTTCCGGTAATCCGCGTGCAGCACGCCATAGAACGGGCTCAGTTTTGCCCTGACAAGCGCGGTCCGGATAACGCCGTACAGGATCCCGTACCCGTAACTCATCAGCGAGTTCACCGGGTCGCGGGGCGGGTGCCGGGTCCGGCCGTGGAATCCGAACGGTTTTTGGAATTATCTCCGCGAGCGCCCGGTAATACCGGCGCGTTGCCATCCCTTCGACCCCGAGCAGGTCGGAGAGAGCCACGGTCTTTTTTGCCCGGGCTGCATATGCCAAAAGTTCCGGGGTTGCCGGACATTTCCCGTTTTTCATGTTCTTCCAGACATTCTCAAGCAGGCCACTCGTGTTGCGGATGGCCTGTTCCACCATCGCCCGGGCGACCCGCAGCCGGTTCTTTTCCGGCAGGGCGGACTGCCATGCCGCATTCTCGATCATCGCACACTTTGCGCAGGGAAAAAGAAATCCCGACGGGCTCCCGCGGTCGTCCAGCAGTACCAGTTCGATCCCGTGGTTCAACAGGAGCCGGATAGCGCTTGTCGAGATCCCGTGGTCCCCGGTGACAAGGACCAGCGAGAGATCGTCCGGGTCGATTGTTGTTTTCCCGCTCTTTTCTTTCTCCTGCACGGGCGGATCGATTGCGATCAGCCCCTTCTCGTTCCGGATACGTTTGCCGTAACCGGTGATACAACAGACAGTCATGGTTTTTTCACCTGAAAAATATGGAAAAGCAATAAGAAATACCGCGAAATCTCTCACGTATTCCTACTGAAGAATTTTCCCCTGTGGGAGGTGGCGTATCTGCGAACCAAAAAAAAGAGAACGATCAACTGATCCTGACTGGTTTTTTGGGCAGGAACAAATTAACAACACGATCATTGAGCGCCGGATCTTTCGGCGATACAATACAGCAAGTT
>Ga0268356_10542_pt1 | contig 35635 bp, 46 predicted proteins | sample BioMet10_FD_194415 | JGI IMG/M metagenome (GOLD analysis project Ga0268356, IMG submission 194415) | Sewage microbial communities from Oakland, California, United States - Biofuel 10 (PacBio Assembly) | ecosystem: Engineered > Wastewater > Sewage > Unclassified | place: USA: California | collected...
TCCGTTGGCTTCGATTTCTTTTGGGTTCGCTGGGGCAATTCAAATATAGCACCGATATTGTAATCTTACAATCGTTGAATGGTAGGGGGATCTCAATCTCTACGTCCCTTTTGATGGAAAACGGCGCAAGGGTCACGCGCGCAAAAATAGCATTTCAAAGGCCTAATTAAAGGAGTAAACTAAATACATGGATACAAGAACACAGAGAAATATATTAAGAGCTCACTGGGTACACAAACAGATTCCTGCAAAAGACTCTGTAAGTGGCGTGCTTTATAGCCCGCACTGCAATTGTAGTAATTGCGGCTTTGAAGTAAACATGGAAAAAGAAACCTGCCCACATTGTGGAGCAAAAATGAGTGAGGATTCAATGTAGCCTGATTATACTGGCTACAATATACAGAAAGTCGGCAAGACCCCAAATTGCCGACTTTTTATATACCTATTCATCATTTTTCTTTATGATTACTGCATTGCCGTTTGCTGTAACACCAAATATATACGGTAAGTAAGTAGTGCCACCATGTACATTTGCTGTTTCCGGATCAAGATTAATGTAATCAAAATCAACACCAATGACAGCATTGCATCCAAGATCATATGCTTTTTCTTTTAGTTCCTGCAATGCATTTCTTCTAATTACAGCAAGACTATCCATTAACATATCTTTGACATTTACAGCCTGATTTGCTTTAAAAAACGCACCTGACGTTCCTCTGTCGATTTCAACTGCATCGTCGCCAGAGATATATCCTGAATACTTAACAATCGTATAACCATCAAAATTAAAGCCTGATGTTATCAGCATATTCGCTAATTTTGCATTTTTAGTTCTCTGTATTTCATCCTTTAACTTATTTGCTTTCTCGTCTTCTTCATCCTTTATTTTTTTGGCTTTTTCAGCTTCTTCAGCTATTTTTATTTTTTCTTTTTCTCCAATGGCAAATTCCGACTTCACTAAGGATAGTGCTTCTTCTATATGATTATCTTCAATACGCCAACCATCCCACGTACTCCACTTCACATACTCAGGTTGATATTTTGAAAAAACTGACTGTACAAAATCAGCTTCAAAATTATATTTTTTTGTAAATTCAGCAATTTTCATAACCATAATTCACTTCATCTCCTTTAATAACTTTATTGCTTCAGTGTTGCTCGGATCTATGTCAAGAATTAGGTTCACATACCTTTTGGCATTTTTTGGGTCACTCTTACATTTATCTAAAAGATTATTAATATCATTATCGATAGAAATACTAGATGAACCTGTTAGATTATTTAAATATTCATCCTTCACATATCTAGTGCCACAGAATCTACACACTAAGTAACCATCTATTTCTTCAAACTGATTACTACCACAGTTCTTACATACAATTGTTTTCATAATTTTATTTCCCTGGATTAATTTTATATTACAAAAATTTTAATATCATCATATTACTACCTAATATTCAAAAGAAATAGCATAAATATAGGAGATGCACATGGCAAAAGATGGAACGAGACGTGGCGGTCCACGCTTAGGATCTGGTAAAAAGAAAAAGGCACTCACGCAGGCTATGCTTGAAGGCCGTAAAACCACAATAGTAGATCTACCCTCACCATCTGAAATTACTGGTGAAGATATGCCACCTATTAAAGAGTTTATGAAAGCCAAGCAGAAAAATGGTGAAGAACTCGTTGCTACAGCAGTTTACAAAGAAACATGGAGCTGGCTCAGAGAACGAGGATGCGCAGAAATCATCAATGTGCAGCTCATAGAGCAATATGCAATGTCCGTCTCAAGATGGATACAATGTGAAGAAGCAATTTCTGAATACGGAATGTTGGCTAAGCACCCTACCACTGGCAATGCTATCGCATCACCATATGTCACCATGAGTCAGGCTTATATGAAGCAGGTCAATCAGACCTGGTTCCAGATATTTCAGATTGTTAAAGAAAACTCCACATCTGACTTCAGCGGGCTTAGCCCACAAGATGATGTTATGGAACGTTTATTAAGTGCAAGAAAGAGGTAAGTTCATGATTATCGAAAAGAAGAAGCTGTCAGCTCTTATCCCGGCTGACTATAACCCACGTAAGGATCTAAAACCTGGTGATCCAGAGTATGAAAAATTGAAGCGGTCCCTGGACCAATTTGGCTATGTTGATCCAATCATCTGGAATAAAGCGACCGGTCGAGTTGTTGGCGGGCATCAGCGTTTGAAAGTACTGAAGGACTCCGGAGTAGAAGAAGTAGAATGTGTAGTCGTAAATCTTGATGAAGAACACGAGAAAGCGCTGAACATTGCCCTGAATAAGATCTCTGGTGAATGGGACAAGGACAAGTTAGCGTTGTTGATTACTGATCTGCAGGGTACAGAATTTGATGTTTCCATCACTGGTTTCGATCAGGCTGAACTGGATGACCTTTTTAAAAACAGATGTAAAGAATAACGTCCATGAGGATGACTTTGATATAGATGCCGAGTTAAAGAAACCAATCTTCTCAAAGTCAGGTGATCTATGGAAGCTGGGAGAGCACCGCCTCATTTGTGGTGACAGTACCTTCTCAACCACTTATGAAACATTGATGAATGGCAAACTAGCAAACTTGGTCATTACCGACCCGCCATATAATGTGAACTATGAAGGATCTGCCGGCAAGATCAAGAACGACAACTTAGAAGAAAACAAGTTCTACCAATTTCTACTTGCTGCATTTACAAATACTGAAAAAGCAATGGCAGATGACGCCAGCATCTATGTGTTCCATGCGGACACAGAAGGCCTAAATTTCAGAAAGGCTTTCCAGGATGCTGGTTTTTATTTGTCTGGTTGCTGCATCTGGAAGAAGAATAGTTTGGTCCTTGGTCGGTCACCTTATCAATGGATACACGAACCAGTCTTATTTGGTTGGAAGAAGAAAGGCAAGCACGCCTGGTATGCCGGTCGTAAAGAAACGACAGTATGGGAGTATGACAAACCAAAAAAGAATGGTGAACATCCTACAATGAAGCCGATTCCCCTACTCTCATATCCAATTTTGAACAGCTCTATGACTGGCTGTTTAGTTCTCGACCCGTTTGGTGGATCTGGTTCCACCTTAATTGCCTGTGAACAGACAAAACGAATCTGCTATATGGCTGAATTAGATGAAAAATACTGCGATGTGATTGTGAACCGATACATTGAAAACATAGGAAAAACCGATGGTATTATATGCGTTCGCGATGGCCTTGAATATTCTTACAATGATATTCAAGAATTGATGAAGAAATCAGCATAATGTCGCAATTTGGTCCTTGCTATATGTACCTTTCAGAGTGATGTATATACATGCCAAAGGAGGCATATAACATGCAATCATATCAATTCAGAATCGAATTGACGCAACGAAAGAAGCTGGCAAACACGATCGCTGATTTTTATCACACCAGAGCGGAATATAAGATGCCTGATTTTCGTTATGTCATCAACAAACAAATTACAGTCAACAAATATGGCATTGTCGAAGTAAACCCTAAAATGGATACTGCAGATATTGCAACACTACTAGATTATCTTGCTGACCACGGATTCTGTACCGCAAAGAAGCAGGAAGAACCAGATATTTTAGGAATCTCTGTACCTGCACCGAACGATAAAGGGCATACTCGCCAAAATATTGAGTGTTTTATCCAAGCGTACCGTCCAATTCTAGCTAAGATCTTTGAAACAAACTGTTTTCTGATCAATGAAGAAGATGGAAAACTAAGTTTCCCATGGTTCAAGCCTACGGATGATCCTGAAATAACCAATGCCTATATGGAATTCATTACAAAGCTTATCAAGACGGCTCAAAATAGTGCACGTATGTCAGCGAAGCCTGTCGCCTTAGATAACGAAAAATTTACCTGGCGGACCTGCTTATTACATCTCGGCTTCATAGGTGATCAATATAAACAAACAAGAAAGATCTTAATGAAGAACCTAGAAGGAAATTCGGCCTTCCGTCATGCAAATAAAACAAGAAAGGATGGCAATTTATGATGCATCTCCCTTCTCAAGCTATTATCGAACAACTCAGAAACAATTACCCTACTGGCTGCCGTGTGAAACTCGACACCATGGATGATCCACATGCTCCAGAACCAGGAACTGAAGGAACTGTTCTAGGTGTTGACGATATCGGATCAATTATGGTTGCCTGGGACAATGGTTGTACTCTCAGTGTTGCTTTAGGTGCTGATAAATGTTCTCGTATCTAGACACACTCGGCTATGTGTATCATCCAATTTCTACACTTTAGAGGGATGTATATACATGGAAAGAGAGGTTCTTATTATGAGAGAACTCAATATTGATGATTACTGGATCACAACTGCGGAGGATCATTTGGCACAGCGTTATTATGCTGATCAAAAGTTTGGAGGTCCTAGGAACCACAGTGCGTTTACAGGCTTTACGGAAGCAATCTCTATGCTAGGCCTATGCTGGCGCATTGAAAAGAATGGCGAGGCCAGGATTTGGGACCCGAACCACGAAGAAACATTTGAAGATGTAGACACAGATTAAACTGTGTATCATCCAATTCTTCTTGATAAGAGGCAATATGAAGATGCCATAGAAAAGGCAAGGAGGATTCAATTATGTGGAACAAGGGAACTGTAAAGGTTAATGGAAATAGCTACACTTATACTGCTAAGGTATTTGATGAAGAATCAGACTTCGGAATCGATTGTGGGAGAGTTTCAGTTCTATCAATCAGAAATGCAGAAGGACAAGAAATTGTCAGCTACTATCGTGGTTGGGACATTATGTCAAAAGATACTGAAGTCACAAAGGCTTATGACAAAGTTATGAGCATCATCACAAAGTAACAAAAATATAAAATCTGATAAACATTGGTGGCATGCCACCTGTTTATCGTACAGTCGACCAATAGGTCGTTTTTATTTGGAAAGGAGACTACCATGCTATGGCAATGAGAAAGCTGAAGAAATACACACCAACACAGTTCATTGCCAAGGATAGTACCTACAACAAACAAGCAGCTGATTATGCTGTTTCATTTATTGAAGCTTTGCATCACACTAAAGGCACCTGGGCAGGAAAATCTTTTGATCTCATTGACTGGCAAGAACAGATCATACGTGACCTGTTTGGCTGCCTGAAGCCGAATGGATATCGTCAGTTCAATACTGCCTACGTAGAAATTCCAAAGAAGATGGGAAAATCTGAACTGGCTGCAGCTGTTGCCCTGCTTCTTTGTTGTGGCGATAGTGAAGAACGTGCTGAAGTATATGGCTGTGCTGCTGACAGGCAGCAGGCCTCAATTGTATTCGATGTTGCGGCCGACATGGTACGCATGTGTCCTGCCTTGAATAAGCGTACAAAGATCTTAGCTGCCACAAAGCGGATTATCTATTTGCCTACCAACAGTTTCTATCAAGTGTTATCTGCTGAAGCTTACTCTAAACATGGCTTCAATGTGCATGGTGTTGTCTTCGATGAGCTACATACCCAGCCAAATCGAAAGCTCTTTGATGTTATGACTAAAGGCTCTGGTGATGCCAGAATGCAGCCATTGTATTTTTTGATTACTACTGCAGGTACGGATACTCATTCGATCTGCTATGAACAACATCAAAAAGCAGAAGATATCCTAGCCGGTCGTAAAGTGGACCCCACTTTCTATCCTGTCATCTATGGTGCAAAACCGGAAGAAGACTGGACTGATCCAAAGGTATGGAAGAAAGCAAATCCATCTCTTGGCATTACGGTTGATATTGAGAAGGTAAAAGCTGCATGTGAATCAGCGAAGCAGAATCCTGGAGACGAGAATGCCTTTCGTCAGCTCAGACTAAATCAGTGGGTAAAACAGGCAGTCCGCTGGATGCCAATGGACAAATGGAATGCTTGTGCATTTTCCTGTTGATGAACACGAACTTGAAGGCCGTATCTGCTATGGTGGACTAGATCTTTCTTCTACAACTGATATCACGGCTTTTGTTTTGGTTTTTCCACCTCAGTATGAGGATGACAAATATATCGTTCTCCCCTACTTCTGGATACCAGAAGAAAATGTTATTCTGCGAGTCAATCGTGATCATGTACCTTATGACATTTGGATCAAACAAGGTTGCATGGAAACAACCGAAGGTAATGTTGTTCACTATGGTTATATTGAAAAATTCATCGAGAAGCTTGGTGAACGATTCAATATTCGTGAGATAGCTTTTGACCGCTGGGGAGCAACACAAATGGTTCAAGACCTTGAAGGTATGGGCTTCACAGTTGTGCCATTTGGACAAGGGTTCAAAGACATGAGTCCGCCTACCAAAGAGTTGATGCGTTTGACCTTGGAACAGAAGATTGCCCATGGTGGCCAGCCCGTTCTTTCATGGATGATGGACAACATCTTCATTCGCCGTGATCCAGCTGGCAATATCAAAGCAGACAAGGAAAAATCTACTGAGAAAATTGATGGCGCAATTGCCATGATTATGGGACTAGATCGAGCAATCCGCTGCGGTAATGATAACAGCGAATCTGTTTATGATACTCGTGGATTATTGATTCTATAAAATGTGGATAACTTCTGATATTCTGTGGATTACTCACTTAAATTCATCATTTTTGGGACAACTTTCGGACCTAAATGTGGCTTACCTTCTTTTATACTTTCTTCATGAAAGGAAAATGCTAAAAAAGGTCCTGCAGCCTTTGATAACAGCGATGATTAACCTACTCACAGCAATCATTCTGATCAAACAAGCACGCAAGACCAAGTAACATCCAGGCAGCACATTGATGCGGCCTGTCCAAGAGAGTTTACCTCTCTTTAGAGATCATAGCATAAAAGGAAGAAATTCATCATGCCACATCAAATTCAACACATTTCATTATTGAGAGCTTTCGATACCGGGTTTCAAATCTATACCAATAAAGCAGAGGACACTTTCTTAAAATCAATGAAAGTCGCCTTTGCTGCAAGACAAGCATGGAACCAGGCGGCGACTGCAGGTGTTACAGAAGAGGATCTTGCAGATTGTCTGAATCTGAACCAGTCAGAAGAAAACTGAATCATTATTTGGCACCTCCTAGTGAGGTGCTTTTTTATTGGAGGGCTAAATTATGAGCATCTTTCATCGAATCTTTCAATCAAGAGATAAACCGGTAACCAACATCACTAATGGAAGTGGTTATCGGTTTTTATTTGGTCCTTCTACTGCTGGCAAAAATGTCACAGAAAGAAGTTCCATGCAAATGACAGCAGTTTACTCCTGTGTCCGTATTCTTTCAGAAGCTGTTGCCGGTCTCCCCTTGCACTTATTTGAGTATGACGAAAATGGATCCAAGAAGAAAGCAATCGATAATCCGATGTATTTCATACTCCATGATGAACCAAATCCAGAAATGACATCGTTTGTCTTCCGTGAAACTTTGATGACCCATCTACTTTTGTGGGGAAACGCTTATGCGCAGATTATCCGAAATGGAAAAGGAGACATTGTAGCTCTCTACCCTTTGATGCCTGATCGGATGACTGTGGATCGTGATGAACATGGGCAGCTTTATTACTCCTACGTTGTCAGAGATACCGATGCACCGACTCTAAAAGACACAACTGTTATTTTGCCACCTTCCCAAGTTTTACATATTCCTGGTCTTGGTTTTGATGGCTTAGTTGGTTATTCACCGATTGCAATGGCCAAAAATGCAATTGGAATGTCAATTGCTGCAGAAGAATATGGGGCTAAGTTCTTCTCAAATGGTGCCTCTCCTGGTGGTGTTCTTGAACATCCTGGTGTTGTGAAAGATCCGGAACGCATCCGAGAATCCTGGCAGTCGACATTTGGTGGCTCTGGCAATTCAAATAAGATAGCAGTACTTGAAGAAGGTATGAAATTCACCCCAATCTCGATATCACCAAATGAGGCTCAATTTTTGGAAACTAGAAAGTTCCAGATTGATGAGATTGCGCGGATCTTCCGTATCCCTCCACATATGCTGGCTGACCTTGAAAAGTCATCTTTCTCAAACATCGAGCAGCAATCACTTGAATTTGTGAAGTATACCCTTGATCCCTGGGTTGCACGATGGGAGCAGTCAATGAATCGTCGATTACTTACTGCTGATCAAAAGAGTGAGTTCTTCTTCAAGTTCAATGTAGATGGCTTACTGCGTGGTGACTACCAATCCCGTATGAATGGATATGCTGTCGGTCGTCAAAATGGCTGGATGAGTGCAAACGATATCCGTGAACTAGAGAACATGGACAAGATCCCACCAGAAGAAGGTGGCGATCTTTATCTTATCAATGGAAACATGACCAATTAAAAGATGCTGGTGCTTTTGCCGCATCTACACAACAGGCATCACCTGAACAGGCTAAGCCTGAGGAGGAAAACAATGGAAAATAATACAATCAATCGCTTCTGGGCGTGGAAAGACATTCATATTAAAATGAAAACACCCAGGAAGAAACAATAGAACGCACCCTATTCCTTGAAGGAACAATTGCAGAAGAGAGCTGGTTTGACGATGATATCACACCTGCTCTTTTTCGTAATGAGCTGAACCAAGGAACTGGAGATATCACAATCTGGATTAACAGTCCTGGTGGTGACTGTATCGCAGCAGCACAGATTTATAACATGCTGATGGACTACAAGGGAAATGTGACGGTCAAGATCGATGGCATAGCAGCTTCCGCCGCATCGGTGATTGCCATGGCAGGCACTAAGGTTTTGATTTCACCAGTGGCCATGTTGATGATCCACAATCCAGCAACAATTGCCATGGGTGATCACAACGATATGCAGAAGGCAATTGAAATGCTGGATGAAGTAAAGGAAAGCATCATCAACGCCTATGAGATCAAGACTGGGATGTCCCGCAATAAGATTGCGAGATTGATGGAAGAAGAAACATGGATGAATGCAAATAAAGCTATCGAACTTGGTTTTGCAGATGCGGTGTTAGATCGTTCCATATATAGCGAAACGATACTCCCTTCTCCAGGCAACCTCTACAGTGAAAAACAAGTAACTAATGTGTTACTCAACAAGATTCATGCAAAACGGCCGGAACGTAATGTTTCGGATTTGATGAGCAGACTTGACCTGCTCAAGCAGACAATGTAAGGAGGAAAAAACATGTCTACAATGACGATTCAAGATTTGATTGATAAGCGTGCGAAGGCTTGGAACTCCGCAAAGGAATTTCTGGATGAGCATCGTACAGACAAGGGAACACTCGAACCTTCAGACGATGCAACATACGATCAGATGGAAAAGGACATCACAGACCTGACAAAAGAAATCAATCGTATGCAAAAATGGAGGAACTGGACAAGGAATTATCTAAGCCTGTTAACTCCCCACTGATGACAAGCCCAAGATCCACCAGCAACACACCTGAAGAAAAGACTGGTCGCGCATCTGCACAGTACCATAAAGATGTTATGAACTATATCCGTTCCAAGTGCAAAGTTGTCACGAACGTATTGCAGGAACAGGTAGATGCCGATGGTGGTTTCTTAGTTCCTGAGGAATGGGACTCCCGCTTAATTCAGGCTCTGGAAGATGAAAACATCTTCAGAACACTCGCTACTACCATTACAACTTCTGGCGATCATAAGATTAATATTGCCGGCACAAAACCCGCAGCAGCATGGATTGAGGAAGGACAGGCACTCACTTTTGGCGATTCTAAATTTGACCAAAAGATTTTGGATGCTCATAAGCTTCATGTTGCCGTCAAAATTACAGAAGAACTGCTCTACGATAATGCATTTAACCTTGAGTCTTACTTAACCGCTCAGTTTGGCAAGGCTCTGGGAAATGCAGAAGAAGATGCATTCTTAAATGGTGATGGCACTGGGAAACCTACAGGTATCTTCGATGGCACAAATGGTGGCAAGGTATCTGTCACTGCTGACACTGTCAAAGTGACTGGAGATAACATCATGGATCTGATCTATGCATTAGGACGCGCTTATAGAAAGAACGCGTCTTTTATTTTGAATGACCATACCCTCGCTACTGTTCGCAAGTTAAAGGACAACAACGGTGCATACCTTTGGCAGCCATCTTATCTTGCTGGCGAACCAGATAAGTTACTTGGCTATTCCATCCACACTTCTGCATATGCACCTGCATTGGAAGTGGGTAAGCCTGCTATCGCATTTGGTGACTTCAGCTACTACAACATTGGCGACCGTGGCACTCGTTCCTTCCAGGAACTCAGAGAACTCTTTGCCGGCAATGGCATGATTGGTTACGTTGCCAAAGAACGTGTTGATGGCAAACTGATTCTCCCTGAAGCAGTACAGATTCTGAACGTGAAAGCAGCTTAATGGCTGCAGGAGGTAATGAGAGTGATCGTCACATTGGATGAAATGAAGAACTATCTCCGAGTCGACTTCAGTGATGATGACACTCTCATCACCACTTTGATCACCAACTCGGAGAAATTATGCATGGATGTATTGAGGACGGATTCTAAAGACATACTGGAAAGTTGTGCCAATGGAAAGATTGCAGTGCTCTATGCAGTCTCCTATCAATACGAGCATCGTGAAGAAGCAGATTTCCATGAGCTCACACTTACTCTGCGTTACTTGTTGTTTGGCAGCCGGGAGGTCGGATTCTGATGGATATTGCAGCATTGAACAAGAAAGTCACGTTCCAGAAGCTTACGGTCATTGTTGATGCCTATGGCAATCACACCAATGGCTGGGTAGATTCATTTACCCATCATGTGACAGTCGGCGGTGAATCTGGAACAGAAGAGTCAGATGCCGGAATTGTCTTTTCCAAGGATACCTGCAGCATCACGACCCGTTGGTGCAAGGGCACATCTTCTGTCAAGACTGATGGCTATCGTGTCGTTCTGGATGGCATTGTCTATAACATTGAGAGCATTGATCATCTGAACTATAAGAAGCATGCTATCAAATTCAACTGCCGGAGGCAGCCTGATCATGAGCGGTAAGAATACAGATATCGATGATTTGTCAGACGCAATCATGGCCAATCTAAAAAAGTATGCCAATCTTGCAACGGATGATATGAAGGAAGCAGTCAAGCAGACTGCTGAATCAGTAAAGAAAAATATTGAAGAAGCTGCACCTGTTCGTACTGGTCGCTACAAAAAGAGCTGGAGGATCAAGAAGATCCGTGAAAAGGCAAACAGCCTAGATGTTGTCATCCATTCTAGCAACCGTTATCAGCTGGCACATTTATTGGAATACGGTCATGCAAAACGCGGTGGAGGCAGAGTAGCAGGCAAGCCACACATAGAACCAGCCGCTGAAAAAGGAGAGCAAGATCTTATCAATGCAATCGAGGAGAAGCTGAAATGACATATGAAGATGTGATGGCAATGCTGACGGAATACAATCTTCCATTTGCATATGACCATTTTGCGGAAGGAGAATCGCCTGATCCTCCTTTTTTAGTTTTTCTCTTTCCAGGCACTGACAACATGTTTGCAGATAACCAGGTCTACTACAAAGTGAATGAGCTAAACATTGAACTCTACACCGATAAGAAGGACCCGGAAATCGAAACTCAGATCGAGGATGTCCTAGCAGCTCATGAGGTTGCTTATGAAAAGACAGAAACATGGATTGAATCCGAAAAGATGTATGAAGTGCTTTATCAAACAGAAATATAGAAGGAGGTCATAGAAATGACTAATACAAAGAATAAGGTGAAGTTTGGTCTGAAGAATTGTCACTATGCAACTACGACAATTGCCGAAGACGGAACCATCACCTATGGCACACCGAAAAGTCTGCCGGGCTCTGTCAGTCTGGCACTGGATGCAGAAGGCGAGAATGATCCATTTTATGCGGATGATTCCGTATACTACATGATTAGTAATAACAATGGTTACTCTGGCGATCTTGAACTTGCCCTTGTGCCGGAAGAGTTCTTGAAGGATATCCTGAAAGAAATCGAAGATGCCAATGGTGTCCTGGTTGAAAACAAAGATGTGGAGCCGGCGCATTTTGCACTGCTCTTTGAGTTCACAGGCGATCAGAGAAAGATCAGGCATTGCCTGTATTACTGCAGTGCAACTAGACCATCTATGGAAGGTGATACCACCGAGGATAAAACATCCGTAAAGACGGAAAAGCTGTCTCTTACAGTGTCTCCACTTCCAAGTGGCGTCGTTAAGGTCAAGACAGGTACAAATACATCCGAAGCAATCTATAACGATTGGTATAAGGCTGTATATGAACCAAAGGCTCCAACAGCAACAACAACTACTACCGGTGATACAACAGCCGGAGCATAAATGATATGCAGGCAGGGAAGTAATTCTCTGCTTGCATCTTTTTTAGGAGGATGAAGAAATGGCAGTAACGAAAACAATTGAGATTGATGGAATTCCAGTGACGTTTCGGGCTTCAGCAGCAATCCCAAGATTATACAGAAATCAATTTCACCGGGATATCTATAAAGATCTATCAGTGCTTAAAAAGAGTATTGATAAGAGTGAAAAGGAAGATGGTGATCTGGATTCCTTCAGCTTGGAACTCTTTGAGAACATTGCTTGGCTTATGGCAAAACATGCAGATCCAGTGAACGTGGCAAAGACACCTGATGAATGGCTGGATCAGTTCAATACCTTCTCGATCTATGAAGTCCTGCCACAGATCATATCTCTTTGGGGCTTAAATGTTGAGCAGCAGGTCGAGTCTAAAAAAAACTTCATAAAAACAGATCGAGAAATGACAACACCGCTGTTCTTGTTACGGTGTGTTCAACTCGGTCTGTCGATTCGTGATCTTGACCTTTTGACCATTGGAACCGTTAATGATATGTACACGGAGATGGGGAATGACAGCTACGACTATTCTGAGGTAGCTACGCAGGATATGATGGATCGGTTCTAACTATTATTGTGGTACAACGATCTACGCAATAAAATTCCGAAGTAATATGGGATCTTAATATTATTGCATAGATATCAAAGAATTTTGCAATATAATTAGAAATAATAAAAGGGGGGGATCATTGTGAGCTTTAAAGATGAACTGAAAAACGAGATTCAAAAGAGTAATGATATAAAGTCAAAAAGGGATAAATATTTGGATCCAGCTTTTATTGATGACATGGTAGAAAAAGCATGCAAAGAAAATTTTGAACACCGCTTTACCATGAAAACCATGGTTCTCAATGACATCAAAAGTAAGCATTTGGCTGAAAAGGCAAAAAAACGGCGTAATTGAAGATGATATATATCTTGGAGTGTCTCCAAGATCTGGGCTAGGACGCGGCATGGATTTATCACAATTCTTAGGCGAAGCAGCAAAAGATAGATTTCTTGGACTCAACAAGATACAAAATCAATATGGTAGTTTCGATATGGTTGATTTCTCTGATAGTGGAATTGATTATAGATGGAGCTTTATATCTGATTCCCTTTTTTCATGTAAAACTCAAAAGAACCTTCTGAACCCAATTGGTAAAATGATGGTATATTGGACGCCATTTGGTCAAAAGCGTATTGATGATATAAAAAAAGATGCTGATAAAAATGGAGTCAATGTCAGCTTTTATGCCATAGTTTGCGGGACTATGTCAGGTCATACACAAGCGTTTGAAAAAAGAATAGATGTGTTCAATAAATTTGTTGGAATATCACCAATTGATGTTAATAATGTAAGTCGTGTTACTCTCTATTTACACTATTCGATAAAAGTATAAGTATTTAAAAATTCGTACACTGTTTTAAACATTAATCGGAGTTTTGATTTAGCAAGCTGTTGTAAAAACTGAATGTCTATTATCAGGCACTTTCACAGAGATGTGAAGGTGCTTTTTTCGTACTCAGAAAGGAGGCGGTCATCGTGGCAGATCGAATTAAAGGAATAACAGTAGAGATCGGTGGCGATACCACTGGCCTTTCAAAAGCATTAGCCGGAGTTAATCAGGAAATAAAGAATACTCAGTCACAGCTTAAGGATGTTAATAAACTGCTGAAGCTTGATCCAACTAACTCAACTCTGATCGAACAGAAATTCAAGTTACTTGGTCAGTCTGTAGATGAGACAAAGAAAAAGCTGAATGATCTGAAATCGGTACAGGATCAGATGGATGCAGGTCTGAAGAACGGATCAGTCACCCAGCAACAGTATGATGCATGGCAGCGTGAGATCGTTGCTACGGAACAGGAACTGAAGAACCTGGAGAAGGAATGTAAGATCACAGATTCTAGTATTGCCGCAACACTGAAACAGGCTGGTTCAAAGATGCAGGAAGTTGGCGGAAAGATCAGCGATGCTGGTGAAGGTATCACAAAAGGTGTAACAGTTCCTATCGTTGCCATTGGGACAGCTTCACTGGCTGCATTCAAAGAAGTCGATGATGGCTTGGATACCGTTGAGCAGAAGACGGGTGCTAGTGGAGCTGCACTGGATGAAATGAACCAGATGGTAAAGGATCTGGCCACAGAGATTCCAACCGCCTTTGCTACAGCAGGTGCTGCAGTTGGTGAAGTGAATACTAGATTCAAACTTTCTGGTGATGCACTGGATCAACTGTCTGGTAAGTTTATCAAGTTCTCACAAATCAATAACACTGATGTATCCACATCTGTTGATAATGTCTCAGGTGTATTGAATGCCTTTGGACAGGATAGTTCCAATGCCGGAGATCTGTTGGATGCACTGAATGCAACAGGGCAGGCAACAGGTATCGATATGGGTACTCTTGCTAACTCACTGCAGTTGAATGCAGTACAGCTCAAAGAAATGGGTCTGAACTCACAACAGGCGGCCGGCTTCATGGGCATGGTTGAAATGTCCGGTCTTGATACATCAGCTGCAATGATGGGCTTGAAAACAGCAATGAAGAATGCCACAAAGGATGGTCAGACATTAGACCAGGCAATTGCGAAATTCTCAGAAACTATGAAAGGAAATGGCACAGAAACTGAGAAACTACAGGCTGCCTACGATCTTTTTGGTAGTAAAGCTGGTGCTGCTGTTTATAATGCCGCATCAACAGGAAAACTGAACCTTGAGAATCTATCTGGCTCACTGGGTAACTTCTCTGGAAGTGTTGAAAATACATTCAATCAGACCTTAGATCCAATCGACCAGTTCGAGATGAGCATGAACTCCTTAAAGGAGACCGGAGCGGATATCGGCAACTCGTTAGCGACTGTCCTGGCACCTGTCCTGAAGGATATTTCAGGAGCTTTGAAGACCTTCTCAGAGATTTGGAACAGTATCCCAGAACCAGTGCAAAATACGATCATCAAGATTGCTTTACTTGCGGCGACCATTGGACCGTTGCTGGTTGCTGGTGGCAAGGTCATCAGTTCGGTTGGAACAATTACCAGTGCGATTGGAAGTTTGACGACCTTCCTGGGCATTGGTACTGTGGCCACGACAGCAGCCGGAACAGCGGCCACGGCGACCGGTGCAGCAGTAGGTGCAGCATCTATACCACTTCTACCAATCATCGGCATCATTGCGGCAATTATCGCGGCAGTTGTTGCCATTATTGCCATCGTGAAGAATTGGGGTGCAATTACGGATTGGTTTAAGGGTGTATGGTCTGGTTTCTGTGATGGAATTCAGACTGCCTGGACTGCCGTTGGCGATTTCTTTACTCAGACCTTGCCGAACTTCTTCTCTGATGTTGGCCAGAAATGGTCGGATGGTTGGAACACGATCAAAACAAATGCGGGAAACATCTGGAATGACATCAAAACCGGTGTCGGTAATTCAATCGACAATATCAAAACCAACGTGGGGAACGGACTAGATAACGTGAAGCAATCCTTCTCAGACAAGTTGTCTGCCGCCCACGATACGGCGGCTTCCATCATGGAAAATATCAGGGGTGCTTTCAGCGACAAAATGAGCGCTGCTAGAGATGGCGTTTCCAATGCAATCGATGCGATCAAGGGTTTCTTTAACTTTGATTGGCATTTACCAGAGATCAAGCTGCCTCATTTTTCTGTTGAGGGGAGCTTCTCGCTTGATCCACCATCCATTCCTCATATCGGTATTGATTGGTATAAGAAGGCAATGGGTGATGGCATGATATTAAGCAGTCCTACAATCTTTGGAGCACAAGGTGGTCAGTTGCTTGCAGGTGGTGAAGCAGGACCAGAAGCTGTAGTAGGTGTTGGTTCCTTATCATCGATGATTCAGAATGCTGTGGCGGTTCAAACTGGTCCGATTGCCAGTGCCATTACTGCAGCTTTGAATAATGCAGATGGTGGGGATATCACAATTCCGGTATATATCGGAAATGAGCACATTGATACCATCGTTGTTAAAGCGTCACAACGAGTAAATTACAGATCAGGAGGTAGATAAATGCTAGACAAGTATCTTAAATTTGATGGCGTTCAGATACCTAACCCCACTTCATATGCTGAAGATTCGGATACCATTGACAATCAATATGAGACTGAAGCTGGTGGACTGAATGTATCGGTTACACGATATGATCGGCTCCATGTTTCAGTCTCTTTTGATGTTTCATCTACTTGGGCTAAAAAGCTCAAAGATTACAGCAAAAAAGACACTGTTACAGTCACATTGATTGATTTATCACTGGACGCAGAAAGTGATCACACGATGATCATCCGAAACTTTAAATCAAAGTTAGTTGAACATTCAGAACATACGCAACGCACAAATGGTTTATGGAATGTTTCCTTCGAACTTCAGGAGCTTTAGGTTATGTATACCGTAAGTGATGCATATAAATTGCCATGAAAAAGCCTGTTCAGCAATTCCGTTTAACAGGCACAGTAGGAAAAACCCAATTTACCGATAGTAATATTCTGAAAGGATCTTTTTCAATCACAGATCAATGTTGTGATGAATCATCTATCTTGATTGGCCAAGTCTATATCGGTGAACTGAGCGCAACCTTTCTCAATCTGGATATTCCAAGATATGGATGGAAAGGTCTAGTTATCACACCATATTGCGGATTGAAGTTAGCAGATGGAACCTTTGAGGATATACCTTTAGGAATCTTTACGATTGAGGAAGCAAAATGGACACGCACAGGTGTTGTTATCAAAGCCTATGATAATATGGCCAAATTTGACAGGTCATTTGCAGTACCACAAACTACCGGCCATATCTATGATTTGATTGCGATGGTTTGTACAGACTGTGAAGTTGGTCTTGGTATGAGTCAAACTGAATGCGAGGCCCTTACGAATGGAACGGTCGATCTCTCTATCTATTCCGAAAATGACATTGAAACATACCGTGATCTGGTTTCATGGCTTGCTCAGACAAGTGCTTGTAATGCAATCATCAATCGAGAAGGTAAGTTGATATTCAAGCCTTACAATCAGACTGTTGTAGATGCCATAGGAAATGACCATCGGTTTACTGGTGGGTCATTTTGTGACTATGAAACAACATATACCGGTCTATCCTGTGTAAATAGAGCAACTAGCGAAACAAAGTATTACCATGTAGAAACCGATACAGGACTTACGTACAACCTCGGAAACAATCCTCTTCTTCAATATGGACTGGAGGATGTAAAAGATACACTGAGAACAAACATATTAACGGCACTCCAAGCAATCAAATATGTGCCATTCAGTATTTCCATGATTGGCAGTCCATCATACGATTTAATGGATGTTTTCATATTTAGTGATGGTATAGCGGATGCAGAAAAGCTCTATTGCATGACCAAGTTCACCTTCAAATACAATGGTCCCTATGAAATGGAGGGCGTTGGCGCTGATCCATCCTTGTCCAATGCACGTAGTAAAACAGATAAGGATATTTCTGGACTGGCCTCGAATACAAGTGCTAACCAGTTGATTTTCTATTCCTTTGTAAACGCAGAAAAGATCACCCTTCGTAAAGACAGCGATGTTGATATTTTATCCATCACTTTTGCCTCAAACTCGGATGAAGCACAAGTTTCCGTCTGGTGGGAGGCAAAACTTGATGTTATATTTGATGATTCTTATACGTTTACTGTCACCAACTCCACAACTGACGCTCTATCCGCAAGCAACATCAGAATTGCCGCAACTCGAAATCTTGCGACCTGTGAAGCTACTTATCTAGTCAGCGGAAATGTTCAAACTTATCATCCGATCATCACTTGGGATGAAGCTGGCACTCATACTATTCATCTTGGATACTATATAGGCAACATTAAGTCGGGCCATACATATACATTTACCGTAAGGCTAAAAATGGTGAATTGTTCTGCAACGGCTGCTGCTGAAGATGTACACGCGTTGCTGAGTGGTACTGGCTTAGCTGGCAAGGTCAATTGGGATGGTACCCTTACCCTTGAGGATACATTTGAAATGATCAATTTCATTCCTGAAGGATTTGCAATTGGGTCTTTTGTAGATCAGGTCCAGATTGCCACTTCTAGTGTAAATTATCAGCCTGTTCTTTCTGACAATTTCAATATCCTTCAATTAGGCACAACAAATGATCTATTGCTCAGTACATTGGCCGATGATTTATTGCTTGCTATCGTAAAAACCAACTTTATAGTTTCTAGCACCAGAGGCGACCCTCAATATAGCTCATATGTGATCATCAATACGGACAGTGCCTTCTTACTGAAAACATCTGATTATCTGTATTCGGGTGTTCAAGGCACAATTGATTCCGGCTTCATATCAGAATTTGATGTACCTGTAGATCAATATCAGGACATTACGGAGGTGATTTACAAATGAGCAATTATTCATCAATTGCAGATTTAGTTGCTAACGTAGATAACGCCACACATGTCATTAACAACACAGCCCATGACGATGATACAGTTACCGTTGCCAGTGGGATTGATTGGTTTACGTTTAACAATGTCGTTGTTACCAATCTATATGTTTCTGGAAACTCCTGGGTAGGACTTGGCACAAGTGCGGAAGCTAGTAGCATCAAAGTTGATCGCAGAGATACTAAATTGTGGGACTTTTGGACAGAAACCGGTGTAGTTGGCGATCATGTTACCTTCCGATTCCTTCGCTTCCGATGGAGTGGATATTCCTATTACAGCTCGACATCAGCTTCTAACAAGCTGATTTGGGATTGTGTATTGCTTGATAATGGACAGATCTTCTTGAATATTGTCAGCTGGCCAACATCTTATACAGATGGCACAAATGCGCTAGTGACTGCCAACACTTGTACTTATGTCCCATCTGTTGCAGCAACAAAATTCACATTTACTAGATCGGATAATGCAGGCACAAGCTGGACTGTTGCTTCAGGAATGAATGAGCCTTCATATGCACGGGTCTTGTATTTGTATAGCGATTATCAAAGCTACATCTATTACTTTTCATCAACAGACAATACACTCACAAAGATTGACGGAATCACAAGAGAAACAATCAATGCGCAGACCTTTATAGACCATGGTAGCAGTGATGCAGCTCCATGGTCTTTATTGAAGGTTCAGCTTAACACACCCTGTTATCTTGAAATGGACCGACTCAACAAGTCCAAAACAGATCAATATCACTCTTGCCGGCATCCCTGTTGCACAGATAATCACCACATTTGCTGATCTGAACGACACAACAATCAAAGGGATCAAATCAATAACGTCAGTCTATGAAGGCAATATTTCAATCTGTTACAGCTATGACAATGTCACCTGGACAGATAATGTCCTTATGGCAGATTTCTTATTGATCGATGTAGCAACCTTATATGCAGGACTAGCCGCTGAAAAGAAGATTTATTTCAAGATCAAACTTAATGATGCTACCTCGCGCTTCACCAATCTAGTCATCGAGTATATCAACTAAGAAAGGAGATTATATGTTACATGGTCATACCAAAATAGAATTAACAAATGTGGAGGATGGTACAACACAAAAAGTAGAATCAGATAATATGTTCACCAATGCGTTGAATACGGTCTTCAACAAGCATGGAATTGAAGGAGCGTATAGTTCAAGTCCCTATGAAAAGCTGCTGCCACTATCCGAAAAAGGGCTTCGAGGAATTCTTATATTCCCTGTAACTCTTGAAGAATCTGTGGATAACATCTATCCCAAGACTGCCTTCAAAGCTCATGCAGGTAGTAGCACTGATGTCGGTAGTGATGTCACAAAAGGAGCATACAATGCCACAGAATCTGGAGCTATCACAAATGGATATCGCTATGTCTGGGACTTTACCACATCACAAGGAAATGGAACGATTGCCTCAGTTGGCTTGACTAGCGATATTTTTGGCAATGATACCATGAACACAGATGCCTCTACTTTTGTGGGTGGCAATCGTGGGCTCAGTGTTTCAGGAGAAAGAATTGACCCAGTCCCACCTGGGAGTGGATCATCAGGAAGTAACTATAATTATTTCCCAAATTGCTGTGTTATTGAGCGCACAAAAGATTATGCAATTATCGCAGCTCCTGCAAGTAAATCTGGGGTAAATTATATCGGTGAATTGGCACTGATTAAGGTGAGATACCCTTTGAATGCACTGAGATTCGATAGTCCATTAAATTTGTCCTTTACTATTCAGAAAGAAATACCATTAAATGAATCCATCGAATATGCAAATGCTTTCTATCATAATTCCCTTGTATATCTTGCAAGTCGTAAAGATGATACAACTTTGTATCTTATGAAGATTGACCTTACCACAGAAACAGTTACTAAGGATGTGATTACCATTCCGAATCTCACAAAAAACATTCGAAATCATAACTCATTTTATAAAAATGGCTATTTCTATTTCATGCGTAAAGACGCAACAACTTACTACTTAACAAAGTTGAATCTATCTAATTACGCAGACATGACAGATATAGTGACAAGTACTACTTCGGATGGCTCAATGCAGTATATCGAACGTACTAAAACTGCCCGAATCTCTAAGGTAGGGATATTATTTGAAGGATGACACCCTATTTGAGAGTCCATTTGTTATCGGAAAAGCTCACTTGGACAGGATCAAATGAACACGAGTGAAATCATGATAAATGGCTTCTTCGCATTATCCTTCTATCCATATCCAAATAGTAGTTATTCTAGTTATATATTTTTCGATTTCTATGAGACTTTGATTGCAGGATATCTTGCAACAATCAACAATCTTCCATCACCTGTCACAAAGACAGCAGCCCAAACAATGAAAATCACCTATACGGTAACGGAGAGCTAAGGAGGCTCTTTTTTATGGAAACTATGAATGGAATTGATATCTCCAACTGGCAGGCAGACTTAGATCTGTCTGCAATTTCTTTTGATTTTGTCATCATCAAAGCTACTGAGGGAATTGGATATGTTAGCCCTAGCTGTGATACCTTCTTCCAGAAAGCATTAACAATGAATAAGCCAATCGGCTTCTATCACTTTGCACGTCCTATGAATGATGCAGTGGCAGAAGCTGACTTCTTTGTTGAGAACACCAAGAATTATTTCACCCATGCCGTTCCTGTTCTTGACTGGGAAGCAGAGAATAAATGGGACGTTGCATGGGCAAAGAGGTGGCTTGATGAAGTCGCAAGACTGACCGGCGTAAAACCAGTCATCTACATGTCCGAATCGGTGGTGAATTCTTATGACTTGGTCACCTGTAGTGAATGGCGACTATGGTCTTTGGGTAGCAAAGTATCTCGATTATGAACCAGGATGCCAACTATGACATGTCCAATGCCGGCAAAACACCAGATGTTTCCTATTGGCCTTCTATTGCATGTGGCAGTGGACCAGTGTTGGCCGTCTTGATGGGTACAGTGAAAACTTGGACTGCAATGTGTTCTACGGGGAAGGATTGCCTGGGATAAATATGGTGGCATTTCGGATACACCGGTCCTGCCTGATCCAGCACCAGTGGTGCCACCGGGGTGGAACCTAAGCCGACTGAGGATGAGATCGCGCATACATCACAGACGGTTCGCATGGCTGGGCGGGTGTCTATGGCGAAGAGAGATGGACCAAAGCTTGCCACTCTTGGCTATGATGCGGCAAGTGCAGAACAAGGTCAACTGCATCATGGTGCTTCTACACCGGTGGCTGAGTACTGCACCGTGCAGTCTGGAGACACCTTGTGGAATTGCGGCAGCCTACGGTACTACCTGGCAGAAGTTACAGAGCATCAATGGAATCGAAAATGCGAATCTGATCTATCCAGGTCAGTCTATTCGCGTCAAATAAGGAGGAAATATGGTCGATACATTACAAGCATACATGGTGGCAGCAATTGCCATCGAGGGTCTGGTCTCCTGGAGCCAGACGGTCTTTGTGGATAAGAAGTTCCAGTGGCAGATTCTTGTCTCTCTCGGACTGAGCTTCTTACTGGTCCTTGATCTGCAGTTGAATCTGTTCACGATCTTGTCCATCAATGAGAACTTCCCATGGGTGGGCATCTGCTTAACGGCAGTCGCCATTAGCCGTGGTACCAATTACTTCTATGAGCTTTACAGCCGGCTGATCAATTGGAAAGAGAATAAGTCAGAATGAGCTGGTTTAATCCTTTCTTTACTGCCATCTTGTCTGGTCTTGCCGGTTGGCTGATTGCAGACCTCAGGGCAGTATCAAGAAAGTACAGAGAAACACAGCAGAAAAGCACTTCAGAAGCGGATGCCATTCGAGATGGTGTCCGCTGTCTGCTTCATAGTAAACTGTTCGATTTTTATGCGGAGTACAAGGATGCACCATCATTACCTACACAGACCTGGAAAGAAATCGATCGGGTATATGAAGCCTATCATGCTTTAGATGGCAACGGAACCGGATCACGTATCTATGAGGCACTCAAAACGAAACCACTGGAACCAGAAGACAAATGAGGCAACTGAGTCATTCGTGACTTAGCTGCCCCTTTTTTTATGCAAAATTTTGCTTTCAAGTGGCTTCTAAGTAGGAACTCATGAAGTTCTCTACAAATAAGTAAAAGAAATTTCAACATTTCATGCAAAAGTTACCTTCCAACTGGCTTATATGTAGGAACCCATAAACAGTTCCTCCGAAGTGGTCGGTCATCCCCTTAGCAAAAGGAGCCAAATCATGGCAAAAGAAAAAGATCCAAGAGCATCAAACACGCAGTCAGAAAATCAGAAGAAACTGGTTGCAGTGGTCACAAATCTTAGAATGACAGCACACGGTATCAAGGAACTGTATGACGGCATTATGGGAGTCGTTGAAGTTCTAGAAACATGCATAAGTCCCGTTGAGACAAAGGCAGATCAGGTAACGGAAAAACCAATCAAACAGAATGAAAAAGCAAAGCCTGTCAGTTTGGAAGAAGTCAGATCTGCAGCAATTCAGCTCAGCAACAATGGAGGCCGGGATGAGATTCCAGAGTTATTGAAAAAGTATGGTGCAACGAAGTTATCAGGAGTAAAGCTGGAAGATCTTCCTAGCTTACTAACGGATATTGAGGAACGCAACCATGAGTCCTAATTCACACGCCATCCTGTCCCCTTCCAAGTCAGAAAGGTGGTTGAATTGTCCACCATCTGCTCAGTTAGAGACACAGTTTGGTGATCAGGAGACCGAAGCTGCAAAGCAAGGTACAGCAGCTCATGCACTGGCGGAACATAAGGTGTTGAAGGCACTGAAGCGACAGACTGTGCGTCCTGTCTCTCCTTATGACGATGATGAGATGGAAGCCTGTACTGATGCCTACCGTGATTTCATTATGGAAGAGATTGCAACACTTGAAAGTGAAGGCATCACCCCATCCATCTTCACTGAGGTGCCACTTGATCTTACTCATTACATTCCAGATGGTACTGGACAAAGTGACTGTGTAATTGTTTCTGACAAATGCCTCCACATCATTGATTTGAAATATGGTCAGGGAGTTCTCGTTGACGCCGAAAATAACACACAACTCATGATTTATGCCTTAGGTTCAGTTCTACGATTTATCAACATTTATGACTTTAGCACCGTCAAAATGACAATCTTTCAGCCAAGGAGAGACAACTACTCATCCTGGACAATTCCATTAGATGAACTGTTGGATTGGTCTGAATCAGTATTAAAACCAATCGCAAAGATTGCATTTGTAGGTCAAGGAAGCTTTCAGGCTGGACCCTGGTGCATGTTCTGCAAAGCAGCTGATCGATGCAGATGCAGAGCAGAAGCTCAGTTAGCTTTGGCACAGTATGAATTCCGTGAGCCACCACTTCTCAATGACAACGAAATCGTAGATGTCTTAGGGCGTGTGGATAGTTTGGTCAAATGGGCAAATGATGTCAAAGAGTATGCGTTGGATTCCGCTGTCAATCATGGCAAAACATGGCCAGGCTACAAGCTAGTCGAGAGCAGATCAATGCGTCATTACACGGACGAAGAAGAAGTAGAAAAAGCAGCTAATGCTGCGGGTTACAAGGATATCTATCGGAAGACCCTGCTGACAGTTACAGAAATGGAAAAGTTAATGTCAAAAAAGATCTTCAATCAAGTACTTGGGAATCTGGTATACAAGCCTCCAGGAAAACCAGCTTTAGTACCTGAAAGTGACAAACGTACAGCTATGGATGCGAAAACCACAGCAAAGGAAGAGTTCACAAAATGTGAACCAGAGGAAAGATAAATTATGAATAAGAATGAAACAAAAGTCGTCACAGGTATAGTACGCCTGTCCTATGCAAATGTATGGGAGCCAAGATCTATCAACGGTAGCAATCCAAAGTATTCTGTATCCATCATTATCCCAAAGACTGACAAGGAAACTATCGCAAAGTAACTAAGGCAATCGATGCTGCCCTTCAGGAAGGCATCGGAAATTTGGTGGAAAGATTCCGCCAAAGGCATCACTGAAGCTCCCACTCCGTGATGGCGATGAAGAACGTGAAGATGAAGCTTACAAGAACAGCTATTTCATCAATGCAAACTCTATTACAGCACCTGAAGTCGTAGACGCACATGTACAGCCTATCCTGGAACGAAGTGAAATTTACTCTGGCGTCTATGCAAGAGTATCCATCAGCTTCTATGCCTTCAATTCCAATGGCAACAAGGGTATTGCTGCAGGCCTGGGCAACATCCAGAAGATCAAAGACGGAGAACACCTTGGTGGCCATGCATCGGCAAATGAAGACTTCGACACTGTTGATGATAGTCCTGCTAATGACGGATCGGATTCCGATTCGTTCCTGGACTAAGGAGGCGCACATATGTTCGATATTATTGCTTATTGTTTTCTCACTTATCTTTTAGCACTCGGATCAGTATTCGGCACGGCCTGTCTTTTCAAAACCATTTCTGATTGGAAAGAAGAGAAAAGACTCCGCAAAGAGAACCGTAGAGTGTTCTGATCAATTAGGGGTGGCAACTCCACCCCTTCTAATTTTCCGGAGGTGCTATGAATCTATCCATTGATATCGAGACCTACTCCGATGTAGATCTGAAAAAATGTGGTGTCTATCGTTATGTAGAATCTCCTGCCTTTGAAATCTTATTATTCGGATATTCCATTGACGGAAACCCTGTGCAAGTCATTGATCTAGCATCAGGTGAAAAGCTACCAGCATATCTGATTTTGGCAATTCAGAGTAATGCTGTTATTAAATGGGCCCACAATGCTAACTTCGAGCGTATTTGTCTATCTACATATCTCAAAGCGCACTACTTAGATCCATCTTCTTGGCGGTGCTCTATGGTATGGGCTGCTTATATGTCACTTCCCCTTTCCTTGGACAAGGCTGGTGAAGTACTCAATGTCACAGAAAAGAAAATGCACGAAGGGAAAGACCTTATCAAATATTTCTGCGTTCCATGCAAGTCAACGAAAGTCAATTCTGGAAGAACACGGAACCTACCTAGTGATGATCCAGATGCTTGGAATGTATTCAAATCCTATAACAAACGAGATGTTGAAACAGAAATGGAAATCATGACGAAGCTATCAAAATTTCCTGTTCCTGAGTTTGTCTGGCATGAATATCACATTGATCAGCTGATCAACGACCGTGGCATTTTGATAGATCTCGACCTTGCAAAAAGTGCAATTGAACTGGATAAAACATCACATGAGCAGCTCATGAGTACAGTTCAAAATCTAACACATTTAAACAACCCGAACTCTGTACAGCAGATGAAGGAATGGTTCAGAGTAAATGGATTACAAGTCGATGATCTTGGAAAGAAGAATGTAGCACAATTAATTTCAACAACTGATGGAGACATAAAACGAGTTCTTGAGATCCGTCAGCAACTAGCCAAATCGTCCATAAAGAAATATCAGGTGATGCTAGATACTGCATGCGCAGATGGTCGAGCGCGTGGAATGTTCCAATTCTATGGAGCTACTCACACTGGACGTTTCTCTGGTAAGAAGCTGCAATTACAAAATCTACCACAAAACCATATTCCTGATCTGGATGCAGCACGACAGTTTGTAAAAACATCTGACTACAGCATGATTGACCTCTTATACGAATCGGTGCCAGATACCCTCTCCCAGCTCATCCGTACTTCCTTTATTCCCTGTACTGGAAGTAAGTTCATCGTCTCTGACTTCTCTGCCATTGAAGCTCGTGTCTTATCCTGGCTTGCCAATGAAACATGGCGAATGGATGTATTTGCCAATGACGGCGATATCTATTGCGAGACCGCAGGTCGAATGTTTCACTGCAAAGTTGTCAAACATGGAGAAAATGGTGAGTTGCGACAAAAAGGAAAACAGGCAGAGCTTGCCTGTGGTTACGGTGGTGCCGTTGGAGCATTGAAAGCCATGGGTGCCTTAGATCTAGGCATGAAGGAGGGAGAGCTTCAGCCACTGGTTGATTCCTGGCGGAAAGCCAATCCAAAAATAGTACAGTTCTGGTGGAACGTAGATCGAGCAATTCGTGAAGCAGTCGGAAATGAGATCACCACAAAAGTTGGATGCTTAAAATTTATCGGCAAAAGAAAACTCCTACTGATTGAACTTCCATCTGGCCGGCACCTTGTCTATGCAATGCCACTCCTTGGAGACAATATCAGCTACCTAGGTGTGACCACAGGAAAGAAATGGGACCGCATTGATAGCTACGGTCCGAAGTTTGTCGAGAACATTACCCAGGCTATTAGCCGTGACATATTATGCTTCGCAATGAAGAACTTGGAAGACAGATCAATTGTTGCTCATGTGCATGATGAATTGATCATTGAATGTCCAAAAGAATTACCTGTTGAAGAGATCACATTAATTATGTCCCAGACACCATCCTGGGCCCCTGGATTGATTCTGAAGGCTGATGGATATGAATGCCCGTATTACCAAAAGATTAGAAAGGAATAGTCATGAACATCAAACAAAAAGAAAATGTAACCAAAATGCGGACAGCGGGGATGACATACAAAGAAATTGCTGATGCTTCATCCCTTTCAGTTAACACTGTGAAATCATATTGTCTCCGAAATGATCTACACCCTTCAAAATCTCGTGATAGACAATCCATGATTGAACCTTTAACTTATTGCAAACAATGTGGTACAGAACTCAACCAAATCAAAGGCGGTAGAGCAAAACAATTCTGCAGTAGTACCTGCAGATCAATTTGGTGGAAAAATCACCAGGATCAAATCAATAGGAAAGCATATTACAAATGCCAATGTGCTTGTTGTGGAAAGACCTTTATTTCTTATGGAAACAGTCATCGAAAATACTGCTGCCATGAATGCTATATTCAAGATCACTTTCATTCTGAAATTGTATTGATAAGTGAGAAAAATTGTCTTGCTATAGGTCTTTCTCAGAGCGTTAATACTGATGGAAAAGGAGAGGGATAACGTGAAACAGATATTCCAGATTGACCAAACACTGATCAAGCCAAAAGAAAGAATAAATGTATGTGCTTACGCACGAGTTTCACTCGATAGCGAGCGCCTTGAACATTCTTTGGAAGCTCAGATTTCATATTATACAAAGTTGATCAATGACAATCCAAATTGGCATAATTCTGGAATATTTTATGATAATGGCATCTCCGGTACATCTTCGAATCGACCAGGACTCATTCAACTATTAGAAACCTGTGAAAATGGAAACATTAGCATTGTGCTGACGAAATCAATTTCAAGATTTGCTAGGAATACCCTTGACCTTTTAGAAATCATACGGCATTTAAAAGAACTTAATGTTGATGTTTGGTTTGAAAAAGAAAACATTCACACAAAAAGTGAGAGTGGAGAATTGATGCTTACTCTTCTTGCTTCCTATGCTCAAGATGAATCACACAATATATCTGAAAATGTAAAGTGGGGCTTTCGGAAGCGTGCTGAATCTGGCAAGCCTCGCGGATTTGCCATTTATGGATACAAGTGGGATGGGGAAAAATTCTCTATCAATTCGGAGGAAGCCAAAGTCATTCAATTGATGGTAAAAGAATATCTTGCAGGAAAATGTTTTGCTGATATTTCCCGAGAGTTGGCTGACGCAGGAATTGCTTCAAGAAAAGGTATTATATTCAGTTCTTCCTCTATTTCAAATATAATCCATAATCCATTTTATTCTGGTGATTATTTATTCCAAATCGAACAGTAAACAATTTTGTGGATAAATTCAGTGCTTGATATAATGGTATAGCCAAATATAGAAACACTTAAGCAGCTATCTAGCTCTATGTTTGGCGACATCTCCGTTAGATGGCTGCTTAAGTGATGGAGATGCCGCTATGTCAAAGGGAGTAAACCCTTTTCAAGATAGTGTGTTTTCGTTACCTGCAGAGGACTTCGCCCTATTACAGGATGCGATTGCCATTCGTCTGAATAAGGAAAAGTATGGATCATCATCTTTTGAAGAGTTAGCTGAACAATATGGGCGTAAGTCAGTATGCCCTTCGTGTGGAAGCCATGAGAGCGCTTTGAATGGAAAGACGCCTGATGGAAAGCAACGATATATATGCAATGATTGTGGGCAGATATATACGATACTTTCTGACTCAATCTTTCATTCAACAAACAAGAGCTTTGATACATGGGTTAGATATCTTGTTTTGATGACATTCAACGTACCTTTGGAAATGACTGAGACGCTATGCAGCATTTCTCATCCAACTGCTATGCTGTGGAGAAGAAAGATCTTTGCGACAGTTGATGGATATCAGAATCATTTGGTTCTTCATGGACGTATATGGATTGATGAAACATATGTGTTTGACAGTACTGTTCTTCATGAAGATGGGTTCAAGAAGAAACGTGGATTATCCAACAATTTGCTTTGTATTGTTGTTGCGATTGATACCTTCGGCAACTCCTACGCAGAGATTTGTGGGCATGGAAGACCATCAAGCACAAGAATATATAAAACATTGAGAAATCATATACATTCAGGATCGACAATAGTTCATGATGGTGAGAAGGCTCATGCATTCCTCATCCAAGAACTTCATTGCACTGAAGAAAAATATATTGCAGATAACTCGCCAGAATACTTAAAAAAGATGGCGCTTATCAATAATATGTGTGCGTGGTTGAAGCGATATCTATATAGATTTATTGGAATGAATACAGAATACATGCCTTCATATCTGAACTGGTTTGTATACCTGTATCGTGTCAAATCTGCTAAAGAAAAGTGGCCGACTATTTCTAGAATTCTACGACATTTGATATTGACCGAAACAACTTTTAAGAGAAAAAGGCCTTAAATACAGGACTTGTCATCCACAAAATTGTTTACTGTTCGAATTCCAAAAGACATATGTTCTTGATTCTCTAACTCATAAATCAAGAGTCAACCATGGAGAAATTCCACAAATATTAATAACCGATCATCATCCTGCAATCATTGACCGAGCAACTATTCAACTAATAAAACAAGAAACAGGGCGTAGAAAAACGCATGTAAGTAAACAAGAAAAAGGTGAGAAAGAATGACTGATACTGTTAAAATCAAAATCATTCAGCCAAAGAAAATCACTGCAGCAGCACACAATAAAGTTATTGCGAAGAAGAAAGTAGCTGCTTATGCTCGTGTCAGTACAGATTCTGCTGAGCAGCTTACTTCCTATGAGGCGCAAGTTAGACACTATACAAAGTACATACAAGAACACGACAATTGGGTTTTTGTTAACGTTTATACAGATGAGGGTATATCTGGAACAAGTATTAAGCATCGTGAAGGATTTAAACAGATGATCAATGATGCAATGAATGGGAAAATTGACCTGATCATTACAAAATCCGTCTCCCGATTTGCAAGAAATACTGTTGATACATTAACGAATGTTCGTTGCGCTCAAAGACAAGAACGTGGAAGTTTATTTTGAAGAACAAAATATTCATTCATTAGATCCAACTGGCGAAACATTTCTGACTATCATGAGTTCTTTGGCACAAGAAGAATCGAGATCTATTTCTGAAAATGTAAAGTGGGGAATTCAAAAGAAGCATGAAAACGGAAGCTACTCTGTTCCATTTAAACGCTTTCTAGGTTATCAGCGTGGACCACACGGTGAATTGGTCATTGATGAAACGGAAGCTCCTATAGTAAAAGAAATTTACAGTTTATATCTTGAAGGTATGGGAACTACAAAAATTGCCCAAAGATTATCAGACGAGAATCGAAAGACTCCAACAGGAAATAACTCAAAATGGGATCCTGGTACAGTCAGAGCTATTCTTACTAACGAAAAGTATAAAGGCGATGCGCTATTGGAAAAATATTATACAGAAGATTATCTTACCAAGAAGATAGTTGTGAATAAAGTAAAGCCTCAATACTATATAATTGATAGTCACCCTGCCATCATTGATCCTGACGCTTGGGACCTTGTCCAAAGAATTATGAAAGATCGTGATGAGCTGAGATATAGAGGAACGCATGCCTTAAGCGGGAAGATTGTCTGTAATGAATGCAACTGCTTTTATACATCAGTTCAGCTTCATTCTGGATCGCCATATTATACTATGGCATGGCGTTGCCAGAACAAATATGGTAAAGCAGATCATCATTGCAGCACACCAACAATAAGAGATGATATATTGAAGCAGATGGCCATCATGGCGTTACAATACCTGTATTCCAAGAAACAAAGCGTTTTAAGCTCGTATGAGCGCAAAAAACAGTTCTGAGCAGTCAATTATCGCTTTGCAGACGAAGGAGGCTCAAATCAGGCTCAAATTGGCCGAGAACGGCAAATTATACTGTGCTGCTCCACCAGATAAGCAAGATGAGATTGCTCTGCAACGAGAAAAGCTCATTGAAAGCCTTTACATTACACTGGAGGCCCTACAGAACACTCGTGCGAATGATGCAGCTATGAAAACATTCATTGAAACATTAAAAAGCATGGATAAAAAACCTGATGAATTTGATAGCACTCTCTTTAGAAATACGATTGATTGTGTAATCGTGCAGAGTGCTGATAAAGTTCTTGTAAAATATATGAATGGTACAAAAAAAGAATTCCCGTTGCAAAAGCATCAATACATACGAAAGCCCAAGTGTAAATGACATCTGTTGTCACGAATACCTTGGGCCTTTTTTTTGATCATTTCCATGAATCTGCAAGGCACATTTACTTTGTGCTTTTTTTGACGTTTTTAACAAATAGTTTCCCCTGTGCCACACACACAATTCATAATGCAAAAATTCTTTATAGTTTATCAAATCATTAAAAACATGCGCCACTATTGAAGCTTTTGCACAATTCAAAATAATAAAACAAAGTGAATTATTGAATTGTAGTACTATCGGTGGGAAAACGTCAGTCTTTCCAGCGCCGCAGACACACTTCAGCAGAACATCACTGTTCTGTATCTGTACCATGCATGCATCACTGATCTCCTTCTGTTTCTGCGTAAGCGGATACTTCAGTACATACTCCTCACTATTCTCTTTGACCTCATGCAAAGAAACTGGTTCCTGTTCCTCCTGTATCATGGCTCTGCCGAAAGAAATACATTTCCGGCAGTACCATCCCTTTGAGCCATGATAAAAATATGCAGGATCTTCATTCAGACATCTTAGACATTTCATACTCATATATACACAAGAAATATTATTTTTGATTTCCAGCAAAGAAAAACATAATTGAAAACTTTATTCTGGAGCATCAAATAAAGAAAACTGCAGTCTTAAATTTTCAGGTCATCTAAAAGAAATCAGCCGCTGGCTGATTTCTTTACTTTTAATTCATCTGATGCTTTCTCAGGATGCACAATGCCGCTGTTCCCAGCGATATCAGGAACACGATGCCCCAGCATCCTGATGATTATGCTGTCTTTACTCCCGTATCCGGTGCCACGTACTCTTCTTCCTCTGGTGCTGTCACTGTGACTGCTGCTGTGCCGCTCTTGCTTGTATCCACTGTCGATGTTGCTGTGACAGTAAAGCTCGTTGCCGTTTCATGTGATGACACAGTCAGTGTACCATCCGTTGAAATGGAAGTACCATCAACATGTTCACCCTCAATGCCCCAGGTGACATCCTGTGACGGATTATTATCCCCGTTCACTGTTGCAACGAATTTTTTTGTTCCACCTTTTTCCACTGATGCTGTTACAGGATCTACTGTGACCGAGGTCACGCCTGCGGCATTGACAACTGTGGGCATCAGGAAATCAAGCATGGCGATGATGGTAAATATACGGATGCATGATCTCATAGCTTTACTGTTCATAATGACAGCCCCCTTTAGCAGAGCGAGATCTCATCTACCAAAATATTAGCACATGAAATGTTTCCAAATGATTATAATTTGTTACAAAATTGAAACAATTCACATATATGATGTCCATAAACGTCTCAATCATACTCAGTTCTTATGACATCATCATTTATAAATAATTTACTTTGGGGAAAGACATGCATCCCTTTTCCCATAAATAAAAAAAGTTCATCCGAAGATGAACACTTATTTTAGGTCAGATGGTGTTGTAATCTTGATGTTCTCGTAGTTTCCCTCAACTGCTTTGACTTTTACATCCGAATACTTTTCTACTAAAGAGGCATCATCTGTTCCTGTATATCCTTCGCTGATAGCTTTCTTCATACATTGAAGGATCAGTTCAGTATTGAACACCTGCGGTGTCTGTGCAGCTGCCAAGGTGGCACGGTCATATGTTTCAACCACATATCCATCCACAACTTTCTTGATGGTATCCTTGCATGGGACCGTCAGCAGTGCTGCCTGCTCCGTTGTCATTGCCTGCTTTAGATCATTCAGGTTCTTCTGTGACAAGTATGGCCGGGCACCGTCATGGATCATCACAACCTTGCCCATCACTGCCTGCAGGCCGCTGTTGACACTTTCCTGCCTTGTCCTGCCGCCAGTGCAGAGAACAATTTTGCCTGGGAAGCGTTTGGTGATCCGTTGACGGTATTCACATGGATCAGTTACCACAATGACCTGGTTGCATTCTGGATCCCGCATAAAAACATTGATGGTCTTTTCAAGGATAGTTTCACCGTCATCTAGTTTTGCATAGACTTTGTTGAAGCCTAAGCCCATTCTCGTTCCGCTTCCTGCTGCTACGATCAATGCACTATATTCCATGACTTCCCCTTTGTTTCATCTATTAAATCACATTTATTCATTCATAGGGTAAAAAAAATCTCCTACATAAATTTAGGAGATCAAAGCACCCATAAAACCATAAGAAACGATGGTCATGATCACAGCAGCAATAAAGACACCAATTAAGATAGACAATGAAGCCTTCTTCAGATCCATATCGAACAATGCAGCGACCAATGCACCTGTCCAGGCTCCCGTGCCAGGCAATGGAATACCGACAAAGATTGCCAATCCCCAGAAACCGTACTTTTCAATTTTCGGTCTGTTCTTTTCTGCTTTGCGTTCCACCCATTCAGCAAGTTTTGAAAAATGATGGTTGCTCAGCCAGTGCAGGAATCCCTTGATTCCCATCAAAATGAACGGAATTGGTACAATATTTCCTATAACACACCAGAAAACACCTGACCATAGAGGCATATTCAGCATTCTGGCTAAAATCAGACCGCCTCTTTCCTCAACCAAAGGAATCATCGATACTAAGAAAACAGACAGCCAATTCGGCAATATTACGTGTGCAGCCCACCAAATAACGAAAGACTCCATGACATTTCTCCTTTATATGACCTGTGTACTATACCATAGCTGGAAAAGTACCGCAAACGCATCCAATTTCACTGAATCAAAAAAGTACGTGTGCAAGGCAAAAAGATTGTTGACACCGAAATACCATTGGGGTATTATAAACAGGCAGTCGATGAAACGGGCCTGTAGCTCAGGTGGCTAGAGCGCACCCCTGATAAGGGTGAGGTCGTTGGTTCAAGTCCATTCAGGCCCACCATTCCATTGACTAATATGGGGTTATAGCTCAGCTGGGAGAGCACCTGCTTTGCAAGCAGGGGGTCAGGAGTTCGATCCTCCTTAGCTCCACTCAAAAGCGATGAAAATCGCTTTTTTTGTTGTTTGCTGCTGTAACAGCTGACTTCAAATATTGAAGTATGCGGTATAATTGGATTGTAGATTGGAATGAGTATGGCTAATAAAACAATTGATTATTACAATACCAATGCATCCATGTTTACTTCAGATACAATCAGTGCAGATATGTCTGATGCTCAGCAGCGTTTCCTGTCTGCAATACAGACAGAACATCCTGGAACTGCTCTTAAGGATTTGACCATCTTAGACTTTGGATGCGGTACTGGCAGAGATACAAAGTATTTTCTTGATTGGGGATATACTGTAGCGGCAATTGACGGTTCAAAAGAACTGGCTCAAAAAGCATCTGATTATACAGGCATTCATGTAAAAACAATGCTGTTTCAGGATTTTCATGATGAAAATCGTTTTGATGGAGTCTGGGCATGTGCTTCCATACTGCATTTATCAAAGAATGAGCTTCCTAGTGTCATGAACCATATCGTCAAATCCTTAAAGGCTGGCGGAATTATCTATACCCTCTTTTAAATATGGAAATTTTGAAGGATATCGGGGAAATCGATACTATACAGACTTAGACGAGCAGTCCCTGAACAAGTTGATCAGTCAATCTCCTTCAATTCGAATCCTGGAACAATGGATCTCTTCAGATGTCAGACCGGAAAGAAATCAGGAAAAATGGATCAATATCATAGCTGTAAAGGAAAATGATGACTGCTGATCTTTATGACAACCAGATAGTGAATCCTGCTCTGGATCTTCAGAGCTTTTCTCATGTTTTTGACAACAATGACCAAGGCTATAAATTCTTTTGGTTTCAGCAGTACTGCAGCTGATGACAGAACAGAAGCGGATAATTAGCTTTGAAGAAATCATTGATAATATGCTGGCAAATGCGTGGTACATGGTCACAACTTATCATTTATGGTTGGGACCACGCCGGTGCAGCATCGAAGCCATGAACAAAATTGAACTTGCCGTTGATAAACTCAATCAAGTCTGTTCGCTACCTGCTGATGCGTCACGGCAGCAGATTATTGATGCGATACATGATAATGATTCAATTCTAAAAGAAGAAAAGATGATTTTGACTAAAAATGTTCCCTATCGTTTCCTGTCTCCGTTTCTTGATGCACATGCTTCTCCAGTTTGGAACAATCAAGCAAAAATGATGGAACTATACAACACACTCAATCAGGTAAAGGTTCTTCCCTATACATTTGTTCCGGCTGACACGCCGCTTCATCATGCAATTCATGTCAATGCTGACTGGGCGGTATATCTGATATCTCAATATACGATTATTCATGACTGGATCATTTACA
>Ga0268356_10495_pt1 | contig 35423 bp, 43 predicted proteins | sample BioMet10_FD_194415 | JGI IMG/M metagenome (GOLD analysis project Ga0268356, IMG submission 194415) | Sewage microbial communities from Oakland, California, United States - Biofuel 10 (PacBio Assembly) | ecosystem: Engineered > Wastewater > Sewage > Unclassified | place: USA: California | collected...
AAGTCGTTGCGAAGAACGATGATGAGATCTTCGGTGTATACAAGCACCAGGGCGGCAGAATCTCTGCTGTTGTAGTGCTCAAGGGAACAAAGGATGAAGGCATGGCAAAGAACATTGCAATGCAGGTTGCTTCCATGAATCCTACTTATGTTTCCAGAAATGATATGCCGGCTGATGTCATTGATCACGAGCGTGAGATCCAGATGGGTCTTTTGGAAAATGATGAGAAGCTAGCTGGCAAGCCAGAAAAGGTCAAGGCTGGTATCGTTGAAGGAAGACTGTCAAAGTCTCTGGAAGACATGTGCTTAGTTGATCAGGAATACTTCCTCGATTCTGAAAAGAAGGTTGGACAGTTCCTGAAGGAGAACGGTGCTGAATGCGTCAAATTCGTCAAGTATACAGTTGGCGAAGGCATCGAAAAGAAACAGGATGACTTTGCTGCTGAAGTTGCAGCAATGGCTAAGTAAACTGGAAGATGCTCTTCGGAGCATCTTTTTCTTTATGGATAGGTACGATGATGCTTGTGCTCATTGGCTGCGGAACTGCAGCAATCCGGCGAACTCTTTCGGCGGCATCTTAGCAGGCATTGTCTGGAAAGCATTTAAGAACAAGTGATATTCAGGTTCATCAGAGCAAAAGAAAACATCCTCGCGGATGTTTTTTTCTTACTTTTTAACGAATTTGTTGTAGAGCCATACGAGCAGACATGCACCGATGACTGCAAAGATGATTCTGCCGATGATGTTTGTTGTGCCGATGCCGAACAGACCGGCAATCAATCCAAAGATGAAGCCGCCGCAGATACCTAGCACACAGTTTACAATAATATTTGAAGAATCCATTTTCATCAGCTTTGCTGCCAGCCATCCGGCAAGTGCACCAACGATCAATTCAACAATGATCCACATATCAAATCCTCCTTGACGTACCCATTTTATCACTCAATTCTGTGAATGGACTGGAAAATTTTGCAGCACTTACAAATCAGTCATTTTGTCTTAGAAGGCATTCCTGCAGAAATCCTTCTCTGATACCGGAATCCGACACAAGAATTGTCTCTGCCTGAAAGATGCGGCAGATTTCTAGAATCATGTGAATACCTGGAAGAAAGACCGGCTGACGAGATGCCTTGACGTTGTCTTGCATGGCGTTCAACGCTGCTTTATCCTGATTGATCAGCTTTTGATAGAGCTCCTGCAGATGTGCAGTGGAGATTGTGCTCTTCGTATGATACAGTGCATCACAAACTAGACCTGTCGCACGGATTGTACCGCCTATGCCAATCAGTTCTTTTGAGTTTCGCTGCAGGGAAGGATATTCTCGCTGTGCTTTTTTTAACTGCTGCGCACATTCTTCTGTATCCAAAGGAAGATGAGCTAGCCTGACGCATCCCAGATGAAAAGACATTGCTTCGACAATTTTTCCATCTTGAAACGAGATCAGTTCTGTAGAACCCGCCGCCGACATCAAAGGCGATGCCGTCTTTCTGATCTGGATAGCTGTTCTTGGAGCCAAGATAATCACAGGCAGCTTCCTGGTATCCAGTCAGAGGATGGATTTCAAAGGAACAGGAAGACAGTGCCTGCACAAGCTCAGCTTGATTGGAGATCCGGCAAGGTTCGGTGATATCTGCCCAGCGGCAGCTGATCTTCATCTCATCACAGGTCTCTTTATAAGTCATCAGGACGTCATATGCCTTGCGGATGCCGTGCTGTGACATATGACCAGCAGCATCTACATCATCAATCAAATGCGCAGGGGTGGATTTGTGATAAATCTGGAAAGGTCTGCCGTCGTGAATCTCATAAACGACTAAGACCATAGTATTGGAACCGATATCAGCAATCGCATATTGTTTCATGGAAGCACCTCTTCATAATGATAAACGTTTCTTGTTGAAAAAGGAATGAAAAGACTGCGGTGCAATGGTATAATAATACCAGTCAAATATTGGAGGATAATCATGTATAGACGTGTTCTGTTGAAGCTCAGCGGTGAAGCACTGTCCGGACAGGAAAAGAATTTTGACCCGGCTGTTCTGCAGAAACTGGCAGAAGAGATCAAGGAAGCACAGGCATTAGGTGTTCAGATAGCAGTTGTTGTTGGCGGCGGGAACTTTATCCGCGGCAAAACATTGACTGATATCGGCATTGACCGTGTCCAGGGAGACTATATGGGCATGCTGGCAACGATTATCAATGCGTTGGCAATCCAGTCTGCATTGGAAGGCATCGGAATTGACACAAGAGTGCAGACAGCTGTAGAAATGAATAAGATTGCGGAACCATTTATCCAAAGAAGAGCAATCCGTCATCTTGAGAAGGGCAGAGTTGTCATCTTCGGCGGCGGCACCGGTTCCCCATACTTCTCCACAGATACAGCAGCTGCTTTAAGAGCCAATGAGATCAAGGCAGATGCAATCCTGATGGCAAAGAATGGTGTAGACGGTGTATATACTGCAGATCCTAAGAAAGACCCGACCGCTACAAAGTATGATCATCTGACATATAAGCAGGTCCTGAATCTTGGTCTGCAGATCATGGATTCGACAGCCGCATCAATGTGTATGGACAACAATATGGAACTTGTGGTATTTAATATGAATGAGAACGGGAATATTGTCAAAGCAATCAAAGGCGAGACAATCGGTACTGTCATAAACAAGGAGGAAAACTGATTATGGCATATGCAGTCGTTGAAAGCAGCACCCAGAAAATGGAAAAGGTCATCGAATATTTCCAGAATGAATTGAATCAGATCCGCACCGGCATGGCAAATGCAGCAATGCTGAACAAGGTGGAGGTAAACTACTATGGATCACCGACACCGCTGAACCAGATTGCCGGCATCTCAGTATCAGAAGGAAGAACACTGGTCATCAAGCCGTTTGACCCGTCTTCTTTGAAAGATATCGAAAGAGCCTGCAATGAAGCAGATCTTGGCATCGCTCCGCAGAATGACGGTACGGTCATCCGTCTGACAGTTCCACAGCTGACAGGTGAAACACGTGCAGAGATGGCAAAGAAGGTCGGCAAGATTGAAGAAGAAGCAAAGATCCAGGTTCGCAATGTCCGCCGTGATGCTATGACAGCTGTCAAGAAAGACAAGACAATGGATGAGGATACACAGAAGGATGCGGAAGAAGAAGTTCAGAAGCTGACTGACAAGTATGCAGAAAAGATTGAAGCCATGGCAAAGGCCAAGGAAAAGGAAGTACTGAACAAGTAATTCATTCAGGGGGTGTGACAACACATCTCCTTTTTTGTATGGAATCGGGTATCTGACTGTAAAATAACAGGTAAAACCGGTATAATAAAACGAGTGTAAGTGAGGAAAATCCGATGAAAGAGTGCAGACATGTTGCAGTAATCATGGATGGAAATGGAAGATGGGCACAGGCGCAGGGACTGCCTAGGACAGCTGGACATTTAGCTGGTTCTGACAATGTGCGTACGATTGCTATCGCGGCCAGTGAAATGGGCGTGCAGTATCTGACCCTCTATGCTTTTTCGACGGAGAACTGGAAGCGCAGTGACAACGAAGTAAACTACATCATGAAGCTGCCGGCCGTATTCTTTAAGAAATACATGCAGGAATTTCTGGACCGGGGCTATCGGATGAACATCCTTGGTGAACTTGACCAGCTGCCTAAGGCAACTGAAAAAGTACTGCGTGATGCCATGGAAGAATCAAAAAATAATACAGGTCTCAACCTGAATATATGCATGAATTATGGCTCACAGCGTGAAATCCTGCTGGCTGCCAGACATTATGCGGAAGATGTGAAAAATGGCAGGGCTGATCTTGACCTTGATGAAAAAGGCTTTGAAAACTATCTGATGACCGCAGGTTTTCCACCTGTCGATCTTTTGATCCGTACGTCTGGAGAAGAACGGATCTCCAACTATCTGCTGTGGCAGATTGCATACGCGGAACTGGAGTTTGTACCGGAATCATGGCCGGAATTCACACCGGATGTTTTCAAGAGATGTCTGGAAGAATATCAGAAGCGAGACCGGCGCTTTGGAGGTGTCAAGAATGTCTAAAAAAATGATCATCAAGATCATAACTGCTTTAGTGCTGGTCGGCATCTGTGTTCCGCCGCTGTTCCTTGGCGGCATCTACATCAAGCTGCTGCTTCTAGTGATTGCTGTTCTGGCATCCTATGAAATTGCCTCCCTGGTAGATCATAAAACACACTGGGCTGCTTCTTTGCTGAATCTTGCTGCCATCATAAGCATTTGTCTGGTACCGGACAGCCATGTTGCGGCAGTGGAAGCTATCTGGCTGATCATCCTGTTCACAATTGAGCTGCTGGATGAGAAAATTACAACAGATTCTGTTGTATATCCATTTGCTTTGACATCTTTAGTCGGACTTGCCATGCACTGTGTGATTGTGCTGTACCGTGCAAATGGGCTTGGTGTTTCCATGCTGGTATTTATTCTCCTGGCAAGTATTCTATGCGATACCGGTGCGTATTTCTTCGGCGTCTATTTCGGTCGGCATAAGCTGATTCCACGTGTATCTCCTAACAAGACATGGGAGGGATCTATTGGTGGTTTTATCAGTGGTTTTCTTGGATCATTGATCTATGGACTGATTGCCCTGCACAGCATTCCTTTGTCGCTGGTGATTGCTGGAAGCATTGTTCTTCCATTAGTTGCACAGATTGGTGATCTGAGCTTCTCTTCTGTTAAGAGAAGATTCGGGATCAAAGATTTTGGTAATTTTCTGCCGGGACACGGCGGTATTCTTGACCGTATTGATTCAATCGTCTTCTGTTTGATGGCATTCAATGCCATGATGATCCTGTGGGGTGTTGTCGCATGAAACGTTTGATATTATTAGGAGCCAGCGGCTCAATCGGCATGCAGACAATTGATGTTGTTCTCCAGCATCGCTCAGATTTTGAAATAACCGCACTTGGTGTCGGACATAACATCAATCAATTAAAAAAGATTATTTCGATGATTTCTGTTGCAACCGTCTGCGTGGCTGAGGAAAAGGACGCTGTACAGCTTCATCAGGCATATCCCGATGTTGAGTTCTTATATGGAGACAGCGGCATGTGCACATTGGCAGAAAGAAGCGATTATGATCTGCTGGTCAATGCACTTGTCGGTTTTGTTGGTTTCATGCCGACGTTAAGAGCAATTGAAACAGGACACGACGTAGCCTTGGCAAACAAGGAAACGCTTGTGGTCGGCGGCAAACTGATCTATGAAGCTCTGTATAAATATCATCGTTCTCTTTATCCGATTGACAGTGAGCACAGTGCTATTTTTCAGTGTCTGCAGGGAAACAAAAAGGAGCAGGTCAAGCGGCTGATCATCACGGCCAGCGGCGGCTCCTTCCGCAGCCTGAGCAGAGAAGAACTGAAAAATGTGACCGTAGCACAGGCACTGGCACATCCAAATTGGACGATGGGAGCGAAGATCACCGTCGACAGTGCTGACATGATGAATAAGGGGTTTGAAGTCACGGAAGCACACTGGCTGTTTGATATGGACTATGACGATATCGATGTTGTCATGCATCCAGAATCTGTTGTTCATTCCATGGTGGAATATGTTGACCACAGTGTCATGGCACAGATGGGTGCACCTGATATGCGTCTGCCGATCCAATATGCATTGACCTGGCCGGACAGATATCCATTGGCTCAGGAACATCCATTGGATCTAACGGAAATCGGTGAACTTCATTTTGAAAAACCGGATGTCCGCAGATTCCCTCTGCTTGCATTAGCGTATGAAGCTGGAAGAAAAGGCGGAAATCTTGATGCAGTCATGAATGCAGCAAATGAAGAAGCAAATGCTGCCTTCCGCAATGGTAAAATTCCATTTCTGATGATTGAAGACATTGTTATTGAGGCTGTTCATAAAGTACCATTCAGGGAAGTGGAATGCGTGCAGGATCTGCTGGATGGTGATGCATGGGGAAGAAATTATGCAAAGAGGTACATTGAAAGGGAATTGAATAAATGAATTTAATGAATATTGTATATTTCTTACTGCTGCTGTCACTGATTATTGTCATCCATGAATTAGGTCATTTTCTTGCGGCAAAGATCTTTGGTGTATGGTGTTATGAATTCAGCTTCGGAATGGGTCCATGCATTTTCAAGCATAAGGGAAAAGAAACTCAGTTTTCTATCCGTGCACTGCCAATCGGCGGCTTTGTGACGATGGCAGGTGAGCAGGATGGTGACGCGGCATACCCTGATGTTGCTGTCCCGGCAGGGAGAAGACTGACAGATAAGAAGCCATGGCGGAAGATCATTATCATGCTTGCAGGTGTCTTTAACAACTTTGTGCTGGCTTTTTTGATCTTCAGCTTTGTCATCCTGGGCAGCGGTACTTTCCAGGAATCGCCGAAAGCTGTTGTTGATCAGATTGTTGAAGGTTCTCCAGCAGAGCAGGCTGGCTTCCAGGTAGGTGATGTCATTAAGAAGATCACTAAGGAAGACGGCTCCAGCGTGGAACCTGACAACTATGTTGACATGCAGTCCTTCAGCTATAACTACAGCGGCGTCGAAACATATATCGTAGTTCGTGATGGCCAGGAAGTCACAATCACCGTGACACCGACATACAACAGTGAAACGGAAACATATATGATCGGCATCAGTGCGCCTGAAGCGGAGACAGTGAATGTCAATCTGCTGAACTGCTGGTATTACGGCGGCTATGAGATGAAAATGATCACTAAGCTGATGTTTACGACCTTGGCTGGACTGTTCTTCCATGGCTCGGGCTTGGAGCAGATGAGCGGACCGGTAGGCATCTATCAGGCCGCTGGAACATATGCATCAATGGGCTTCTCTGCCTTTATGTTCCTAGTAGCTGAATTAAGCTTAAATGTAGGTATTTTCAACCTGCTGCCGCTGCCGGTGCTTGACGGCGGTCAGGTAATTATTACGATTATTGAGTGGATTGCCGGCAGACCATTGAATGAAAAAGTAAAAATGGGTATTATGGTTGCGTGCTGGGCGGTATTGATTGCATTCATGATCTTTGTGACATGGAACGACATCACGCGTCTGTTCAGCTGACAATAGAAAAGAGGAAATCGCATGGCAACAATTCTAGTAACAGGTGGTACTGGTTATATTGGCTCGCATACATGTGTTGAACTGATACAGGCAGGATATGACGTCATTGTCTTGGACAATCTCTACAACTCGAAAGAAGTAGTTCTCAACCGTATTGAAAAGATAGCAGGCGCAAAGCCGAAATTCTACAATATGGACATTCTTGACCGTGCAGGTCTTGACCGCGTCTTTGCTGAGAACAAGATTGATGCAGTCATTCACTTTGCAGGATACAAGGCAGTTGGTGAATCTGTTGAGAAGCCGCTCCTGTATTATGAAAATAACATTTCCGGATCCATCAATTTATATCAGGCAATGAAGAAGGCCGGCTGCAAGACAATTGTCTTCTCATCTTCAGCAACAGTGTATGGAGATCCTGAAAAATGTCCAATTACGGAAGATTCCAAAGTGGGAGGCACAACTAATCCATACGGTACTTCCAAGCTGATGAATGAAAGAATCCTGGAAGATACTGCAAAGCCTGATCCAGACTGGTCTGTCATGCTGCTGAGATACTTCAATCCGATTGGAGCACATCAGAGTGGACTGTTAGGTGAAGTACCAAACGGCATTCCAAATAATCTGGTACCTTATATTGCACGTGTTGCCAACGGAATGCTTGAATATCTTCGTGTCTTCGGCAATGACTATCCGACACCGGATGGAACTGGCGTGAGAGATTACATCCATGTCGTCGATCTGGCTAAGGGCCATATTGGTGCCGTTGACTATGCACTTCATCATAAAGGCGTAGAACATATCAATCTTGGCACCGGTATTGGATATTCTGTATTAGATGTCCTGCATGCATATGAAAAGGCATGTGGAAAGACACTACCGTACAAGATCCTTGCACGCCGTCCTGGTGATATCGCAGAATGTTATGCAGATCCAGCGAAAGCAAAAAAACTTTTAGGATGGGTTGCCCAATACGGTATCGATGATATGTGCCGTGATTCATGGAACTTCACATTGAAAAATCCAAATGGCATCGAATAAAACAGGGCTTTAGCTCTGTTTTTTTAGTGCTCATTTGTATATAATTATTATTAAGTCAGGAGGACGTTTGCTTGAAATATACGAGAAGAAAAATCAAGAAAAGTGTATGGATTGCTGTCACTGTCATCGCTGCAGCCATCTGTGTTGGTTTTATATGGCTGAACAGCAGGAATAATATAAATACAAATGCGTCTGCTTCAAGTTCTGCGTCTTCAGCATCCACTTCATCGTCTTCTTCATCAGCACAGTCAGGACAGCTGTCAGATGCAGCAGTTACACTGAGCAGTTATGATGCATACAAACTTGATGACCTTGACTTCAGCTTCATCATTGCCAAGGTACATGTCAGGGCTTCAAAGACATTAACAATATCTCTCGATCACTTTACTACCAGCGAAGGAATCAAGCTGAATGAAGTGAGCAGCTATAAAGATCAGCTGACGGCGAAATCGTATTCACTGGATTCATTCAATATTGCGTCTTCTTTGTCAGGTACGACCGATGAATATGATGCTGTACTGTTGATCCCTGTAAAAGATAAACAGACAGATGCAGTCACAGTTGCTTGTGACTTCAATGCAAAGAATGAGATGAAGTTCAGTTTGGCAGATGCGAACACATCAGGTACACAGTTGAAGAAAGAAACACCAGCAGAACAAACATTCAGTGTCACTGCAGAAAATGCAATTGAAATTGATCCGGAAGATATGCTTGAAGCAAATGATGCAAGCTACTTCCTGCCTTCAACAGCAAGGGTGTTTGCAATCCATGTAAACATTACTGCAAAGAGCGGCCAGTCAGTCACAGTGTCTTCAGCTTCAATTGCAACAGACAGCTACGGCACTTTGAAAACAGAACGTGCTGAAGTTCATACAAGCAGATATGCAAGTCTCTTAGGTCAGACAATTACTGATACAGGAGATGGTTATATATTTCTTGTCCTGATTGATTCTGGACATACGATTGGTACATTTACGGGAACGATGAATCTGCAGATGGCTGATGAAAGTCAGAATACTGCAGTTGATGTAACGATAGGATAAGGAGACAGCGATGAAGAAATTCAGAAGCATTCTGCTGAGTGCAGCTGTTGTCTTGACTCTGATTCCAGTTGTTAAGACAAACACAGTCACTGTAGAAGCAAAAACAACATACAACTTATATTCAATGACCTGCTCAGGCAGCACTTCTTACGAAGTGGATACAGTCAACGACAGCGGTACATTTGATTATAAAGGATGCTATGTTGATCTTTCGTCTGCAAAATCAGCAATGAAGGCAGCTGGGGACAATGCTGTTGTTAGACATGCAGGCAGCTATTCCGCAAACCAGATCATTGCGATGACAAGAGGATATGTTTATTCCTCTGCATTCAGAGACAATTCAAATACACTTTCTATCACGCAGAATGTAGGCTCGAATCCTGCTTCAACATACGTTCAGAATTACCGCGGTATGTATTATGAAGATACACTTTCCTATGATGGAAATGGTAATGGAAGTGTCTTAGTGAATGCTTTCGGCTTTGAAGGCGTTGTCTCATTAAAAGATATTGATTTTATTCCAATGCGATTCTATGAGATAGACAAACCTATTTATGTAGCTGGGAATGCTGCTGATAATACAGCTCCATGGTATGTCACCCCAAGCATGAATTTCTATCGTGTCGAAAAGAACGGGAGCTATCTTGATTTAGTTTATTATGGGTACAATGATTATCCTTCCGGCGGGGCTGGCGGACACTCTGAATGCTTTACAGGAAGCTTGGCTGTTGGACCAGCAGCGTCATGGATGACAGAAGGGGCAGTCTACTATTCCCTGGATGATGTGACCTTCTACAGTGACTATCAATTTACGAAGGTTGCCGGCACTTACTATAACTATTATCTCTATTTGCCGTTCAGGACGAAGTCTAAGATTTCAGCAGATCAATACAACACTTTCCTTTCAGCACAGGGATATAATTCAAACAGTGTTCTCTGGAACACTGGATCGACGTTCTTGGCAGATCAGGAACAATATGGTATCAATGCAGCTATGGTATTTGCGGAAGCATGTGTAGAAGCTGCTTATGGTACAAGTTATTATGCTACGCAGTACAACAACCTTTTCGGTGTAGGCGCATTTGACAACAGTCCTCAGGTTGCTGACTTTACACAATCCGGAGGTGTTGCTGCATCCATCAATTATCAGATGGGAATTTTGCTGCGATACTATACAGATACAGACTGTGCATGGTTCTATGGCGGCTATTATGGCAACAAAGGTTCTGGATTGACAACGAAGTATGCATCGTCGGCAACATACGGCCTGACTTTAGCATCTGTATATTACCGCTTTGACAAAATTGCATCTGGTAATGACGGAAGCTTAACAGACTGGCAGTCATATACACTGGGTGTTGTGAAAGACAGTGCTACGAATATCTATAGTGATGCTGCATTGACGAATCCGATGTATGCAACGACATATGGCTACAATACTTCTTATCAGAAGAGCCATATCGTAGTGATCCTTGCGGATATGGGAAGCAGCTATAAAGTACAGTCTACTGACTATGTCTCGAATGGGGCACAGATGCATCCGGCAAACGGTTCCTATGCGACATATGACTGGAACAGTATGGTTGGCTATGTCAGCAAGTCTGATATCAAAGAAATTGTGGGCAGCACACCGGCTACATACACAGCTTCACAGGATATGTATCGTCTCTATAATCCAAACAGCGGCGAGCATTTCTATACTGCTTCTACTTCTGAACGTGATCATCTCAGCAGCATTGGCTGGATCTATGAAGGTATTGGCTGGAAGGCTCCAGTCACAAGCAGTACGCCTGTTTATCGTCTTTATAATCCGAATTCGGGAGATCATCACTATACGCCAAGTACAAGTGAAAGAGACTGGCTGGTAACACTAGGCTGGATTTATGAAGGCATTGGCTGGTATTCTGATGATAATCAGAGCGTACCATTGTACCGGCAGTTCAATCCAAATGAAACTGTAGGCACACACAACTATACGACTTCGAAATCGGAGAATGACTGGCTTGTATCATTAGGCTGGAGAGCAGAAGGTATCGGCTGGTACGGAGCTGCACAGTAAAATAGAAAAGGAGCAGTTATGATTGGATTAATTGTGACAGGACATGGAAGTTATGCCTCAGGCATGCTGTGTGCAGTTGAACTTCTCGCTGGAAAGCCGGAACATTTTGAAGCTGTTGACTTCACTTTGGAGAACAGTACAGATGATCTGGAATTTCATCTGAAGGATGTCATGGAATCCATGAAAGACTGTGACGGTATTTTGATCTTCGCTGATATTCTAGGCGGCTCGCCATTTAAGGAAGCAGTCGAACTTAGTGAGGAAATGGCAGATCAGTTTGACATCCGTATTGTTGCTGGGGCCAATCTAGGTATGCTGATCCAGGCAGATAGTTCCCGCGGCTATATCAATGACGTGGATACACTGGCAGATCTTGCAGTCGAAGAAGGAAAAAAACAGACTGTAAAGTATGTTTATACTGAGAAGACTGACAATGACGGAGGTATCTGAAAATGTCAAAGATTATTCTGACGAGAATTGATGACCGGCTTGTACATGGTCAGATATTCATGCAGTGGTGCGGTGAAGTCAATGCAGATATGATCCTGATCGCAAACAATGATGCGGCTGCTTCACATTTCAAGCAGGGTCTGATGGATATGGCTGTACCTGCTGATATTGAGACACGCTATTGGTCCATCAAAGAAACAATTATCCGGTATCAGAAGATGGAGAACGATTACCGCATTTTTCTGGTTGTCAGATCTCCTGAAGATCTGGTGGAACTGATCAAAGGTGGTCTGGATGTCCAGAAGGTCAATATCGGCAATCTGCAGATGGCTGAAGGAAAGATACAGAAAACAACAAGTGTTTCCGTTAATGAAGATGATATCAAAGCATTCCGCCAGCTGAAGGATATGGGCTGTCAGATGGAAATCAAAGACTGCCGCAGAGTGAACCAGAAGATTTTAATGCAGTCATTAGCTGACAATGAGAAATACCTCCTCTTTCCCAAATATATAGGGTGAAGGGGAGGTTTTTGTATGGCGATGATCAAAGAGATGCCAGGGATTGAAAGGACCAAGAGAAAAGGCGCTGAGATTTGGTGTTGATGCCCTGAGTACCAGGGAGCTGCTGGCAATCCTGCTGCGCACTGGTGCAAAGGAGAATCTGTTCTGGAAGTGGTGGACAGGCTGCTGGTCAGATCAAAAGGAGCAGCAGGATTAGAGAGAATGAGCCGGAAAGAACTATGTGAGATCAGAGGAATCTCCTGATGTGAAAGCTGTTGAACTGCTTGCCTGTATGGAATTGAATAAGAGAGCATTGCGGGAAAAGGTATTGACGGAAGATGTCATTGCCCAGCCAGAACACTTGATCCAATGGCTGCAGAAAGAAATCGGACCCTGTCCGCAGGAGAAATTCCTGGCAGTATATCTGGACAACTGTCATCATATCCTTTCCTGTCAGACGATGTTCGTAGGAACTGTCAATATGAGCCATGTATATCCACGAGATGTCCTGCGTGAAGCGCTTAAAGGAATCCGCAGTCAGCATGATCATAGTCCATAATCATCCCGGAGGTTCTCTGGAACCTGGTGAAGCTGATCTGCACGTAACTTCTCTGATGATCAAAACTGCGGCAATGATGGGCATTGCGGTCGATGATCATCTGATCATTACGCAAAGTTCGTGGTTTTCTTTCGCAAGAGCGGGAATTATTGAGCAGATGATAGAAGAGTTGGCAAATAAATGATAAAATAATGCCAAGAGGTAGAGCATGAAACTTGTAGATAAAATCAATGATACAATTGACCGCGACTTTTCGCTCAGAAATCTGATCAAGATTATTCTGGTCATGGGCATTGTCTGGCTGTTCCAGTCGACCAGCGGCATCTGGCTGGGTATTTTAGGAAAGATCTGGGCTGTGATCATGCCTTTTATTGTTGGTTTTGTCATTGCATACGTGCTGCGCAGTCCAATTCGACTTGCAGAAAAGCACGGCATCACAAGAAAAATCACAATTCCAGTTTTATATATATTGGTATTCCTGTTCATCATCTGGCTGATCTACAGCCTGGTCCCAATGATCCTCAACCGTGCAGGCGATTTCATCAACAGCATCATCAACGGCATGCAGTGGCTGCAGGATAAAGTATCTTCCGTTTCTTCTTCCGGCGGCAGCGGCTGGCTGGACAGCTTTGTCAACGAAGGTGTTGATGCATTGACTGCCGTTAAGAAACTTCTGCCGAACGTTTCTGACAATCTCCCAAGTATCTTGAGCACTGCATTGTCATATCTGGCAAATACAGTGATTGCAGTAGTGGTATCCATTTTCATGTGCTTCGGATGGGAGAAGCTGAGATTCGGTGTTGAAAGGGTATCACGTCGGATATCCAAGCGCTGCTATGAGATCGTATTTGCCATCAATGAAGAAGAGAGCTCCTACATTCGTTCTTTATTGATCCTGATCCTGCTTCACTTTATCGAATATTCACTGCTGTATCTGCTGGTCGGACATCAGGACTGGCTGATCATGGGTCTGATCACTGCTCTGTCATTGATTGTCCCTTATATTGGTCCATCCATTGCAAATATTATTGGTATCTTCACAGCTTTGTCTTTACCAGTCGGCAATGTCATGTTCCTGGTCATCGCAATTGTGATCTTCAGCGGTACCGACGAATATGTCATGGCTCCGTTTGTGCATTCTCATAATACGCATGTCACACCATTATGGGCAATCTTCAGTGTATTTGCCGGCGGCGTGCTGTTCGGCAGTGTCGGCGTCATCATTGCGATTCCAGTATTCCTTGCACTGCGTGTAATTATTCTGAGACTGCATGATGATCATGAGATCCAGGAAGTCCAGGGGACCCAAAAATGAGAAAGGTATCAAGGATGCTGCTTGCAGCTGTTCTGTGCCTTCCTCTTTTACATGGCTGCACACCGGCCAGAACACAGATTGCTTATTCCATTTATCCAATCGGCTGGCTGCTGAATGTGATATCAGGCAATTCTTTATCGACAGTATCAATCCAGGATGATTCAATTCCCATTATTGTACAGAAAGCGGAACTGAAATCCGATTATAGGGATATTCTGGAAAGCTCCCGCGTATTCTTTCATATCGGCGGACTTGAGCCATATCTGTCAGTCATGGGAAAAACAATTTCGGACAGCGGTATTGACGAGGAAGATTTATCTTCTCTGAATGCTGTCTATAACTTTGGCAGATACAGTCAGGTGATCAAAGACGGTGAGACGCAGTATATTGAATCTGCCTACTATGACGGTTCCATCTTTGGCAGTATTGATATGACAACAAAAGATCTGTGCCTTTGGAATGATCCAATCTCCATGCTCAGCATGGGTGGAAATATTAAAGACTGGCTGATCAAGACATATCCTGAAAATGCTGATACGTATCAGGCTAACTATGACAAGCTGCAGACTGAATTGATCAATCTGGATGCCAAGTATCAGGAATACAGTTCATCACTCGCAAAGAACAGCAGGCAGATTTCGTTTGTATCTATGACGACTGGCTTCGGCAGCTGGCAGAAGACATATGGCTTTCAGGTGTATCCTGTCATTCTCTCCCGATACGGTGTCCTGCCGACGGATGAACAGCTGAGTGCAATCGAGGCAAGGATCAAGGCAGATGGAGTCAAATACATCGTCTATGAATCCAATATGAGTGAAGACATGATTGAGCTCTTCTACAAAGTGGAAACAGATCTCGGCTTAACGAGACTGGATCTGTCCAACCTGAGCGCATTGTCATTATCTCAGCAGCAGACCGGCAAGGACTATCTTTCCATCATGTATGAGAATCTTGCCCAGCTGCAGACAATTCCCGCATCTAGCATTACGGTGACCAAGTGATTTCGATGCCGGCACATGCCGGCTTTCTTCAATATAGGAGGACACATGAAAAAGTTTTTATTGACAGACGGCAACTCGATGCTGTTCAGGGCATATTATGCAACAGCATACGGCAGACCGATGACAACCTCAAAGGGAATTCCGACAAATGCTGTCTTTGGCTTTGTGTCAATGATCCAGAAGGCAATTGATACGGTGAAGCCGGATGCTGTCCTTGTTGCCTTTGATGCAGGCAAGCACACATTCCGTCATGATCTATATGCAGACTATAAAGGCGGCCGCAAACCGGCACCGGATGACCTTGTTCCGCAGTTCGCACTGATCCGTGACTTCTGCGATGCATATCAGCTCAAGTGGGTGGAGATGGAGAACATCGAAGCAGATGACCTGATCGGCACTGCATCCAAAGATGCTTCCGATTATGAAACATATATTCTCACAAGTGATCATGACATGCTGCAACTGGCAGATGACACAACATCCATCCTGTTAATGAAAAAGGGTATTACAGAAATGGATGTCATGACGCCGGAGAAGATCAAGGCAGACTATGGTGTCACACCGCTTCAAGTCATTGACCTGAAGGGACTGATGGGTGACACGAGTGACAATTATCCAGGTATTCCGGGTGTTGGAGAAAAGACAGCTGTTAAGCTGATTGAGCAGTTTGGATCAGTAGAGGGCGTACTAGCACATGACAGTGAGATCAAAGGTGCGCTTGGCAAGAAGGTGCAGGAGAATCATGATAGTGCCGTGCTGTCCAAAAGCTGGCAACAATCAAGCGGGATGTTGAACTGAACTTCAAGACAGAAGACTGCATGTTCCATCCTGATTATCCTGATCTCATCAAATATCTCCGTTCACTGGACATGAACATGCTTGCGAAGAAGTATGAAGATTTTCTGCTTCAGTTACCGTTGAAGAAGCAGCGTCACCGGAAGCAGAGTCAGCTGATGGATATGCAAGAGTATCAAAAATACCAGCATTCTTTTTAAAGAGTGAAACATTCCTTTTCCTCGATGAGAATCAGGATTCTTTCGTTAATGCAGAGGTTCACGGCTTTGGTGTCAACAGCGAACATGGAACAGTTTATATCAGCCTGGAAGATGTTCTGAAGGATGAGGCTTTCCTGGCATACCTCAAGCAGGCAGAACCACATAAGACCGGATACGATATCAAGCGTGCTATGCATTTGCTGAAACATGCAGGTCTTGAAATCAATTTTCATGATGATGCAATGATCCTGGCTTCTTTATGCGACAGTACATTGACCAGTACTGACAAGATCATGGAGCATTATCAGCTCAGCACGGCAGTTTCTTTTGAAGACGTCTATGGGAAGGCATCCAAGCCAATTCTGTTTGCGGATGAAAATCTGCAGAGAGATTATGCCTGTGCCAATGCAGTTAACATTCATGCATTGTATGATCTGACGATTGCCAAGATCAAAGACTATGACATGATGGATCTTTATCGGAATATTGAAATGCCTTTGACCTCTATCCTGTTTGAAATGGAAGGTGACGGCATTATCTGTGACCTCAAGATCCTTGATCGGATTGCCAAGGAAACCGGTGCGAAGATCGATGCACTGCAGAAGCAGATCTATGAAGAAGCTGGAAAGGAATTCAATATCAATTCCACCAAGCAGCTCGGCGATGTCCTCTATGATGACCTGGCACTTCCTTCCGGCAAAAAGAGAAGCACAGCAGCTGACAAACTTGAAAAGCTTTTAGGTGTACATCCAATCATCGAACATATCCTTGAATATAGAAAACTGTCCAAGATCTTCAGCACATATGCGGAAGGCTTAAAGAAATATATCTGGAAGGACGGAAAGATCCATACAATATACAATCAGTGTGCGACACAGACCGGCAGACTATCTTCTTCCGAACCGAACCTGCAGAACATCAGTGTCAGGGATGAGCAGGGCAAAGAAATCCGCAAAGCATTCCTGCCGGATCCTGGATGTGTCCTGATTTCCTCAGACTATCACCAGATTGAACTGCGCATGCTGGCACATATGGCAGATGAACCTGGCCTGATTGAAGCATTTAAGAGCGGCATCGACGTCCATACAAAGACAGCAATGGATGTCTTTGGTGTCAGCAAGGATGAAGTGACTCCGTTAATGAGAAGAAGAGCGAAAGTCGTCAACTTTGGTATTGTATACGGAATCTCTGATTTTGGCCTGGCTCAGCAGCTTGGTACTACCCGTATGGAAGCCAAAGACTTCATCGATACCTATTACAAAAAGTATCCAGGCATCCGCAGATATATGGATTCCATCGTCAGCGAATGCGAAGAAAAGGGATATGTGACGACTCTCTGCGGGCGCAGAAGAGATATCCCGGAGATCCATGACAAGAACCATATGATCAAGGAATTCGGCAAAAGAGCTGCGATGAATGCACCAATTCAGGGTTCAGCAGCTGATCTGATCAAGATTGCCATGATCCATATTCATGAAGCAATGCAGAAGGCAGGCGTCAAGTCAAAGATGATTCTGCAGGTCCACGATGAACTGATCTTCAATGTACCGGAAGATGAGATTGAACAAATGAAGAAGCTGATCGATGAAGGCATGACATCTGCTATGAGCTTGAAAGTGCCTCTCACAGCAGAATGTTCCGTCGGACACGATTGGTACGAGGCGAAATAATGCCGGAACTGCCAGAAGTAGAAACTGTGGTCCGCACTTTGGAACATCAGATTGCGGGCAGAAAGATTGTTGGTGTCAAAGTACGCTATGACAAGATTATTGACGGCAATGCAAGAGAGTTTGAAAAGAAGCTGAAGGGTGAGACTTTCCGCAAGTTTGAACGGCGTGGAAAATATCTGATCTTTCGGATGGACCATGTTACTCTGCTTTCTCATCTGCGGATGGAAGGCAAATACTATATCCAGGATCCAGAGGATGCGCTGACCCGGCATATGCATGTACTGTTTGACCTCGATAATGGCGGACAGTTAAGGTACAATGATACCAGAAAGTTTGGACGGATGAAGATCCTGCCTCTGGATTACGACTTTACACATTTTAACGAGCTTGGTCCGGAACCTCTTTCTTCTGAATTCAATGCAGAATACATCCATGCATATCTGAAAGGGAAGAAGGCACCGCTGAAATCGATTCTGCTTGACCAGAGCTTTACTGCCGGCATCGGCAATATCTACGCTGATGAGATCCTGGCAGCCTGCGGCCTTCGTCCAGGCAGATCCTGTGCACGCATCACCCGCAGAGATGAAGAAATTATCGCTGCCAATACAAAAAAGATCCTCAAGGCAGCAATCAAAGCCGGCGGAACGACAATCCGTTCCTATACCTCATCCTTAGGAGTGACCGGCAGATTCCAGACTTCCTGCACCGTACATATGCAGAAGATATGTCCGCGCTGCGGAAGCGCAATTCAAGTGAAATATATCGGCGGCAGGAGCAGCTACTACTGTCCGCATTGTCAGCATTGATCAAGAAAGGAATATCCATGAAGAAAATCGGTATCACAGGTACAATCGCATCAGGCAAGACTTCGGTATCGATTTCATTGAAGCGCAGGGGAATGCCTGTCTTCAATGCGGACAACTACAGCAAGATTGCCCTGCATCAGGGCAGCCAGTGCTATGCACGTCTAATAGAGATTCTCGGCAGCAGTGTCCTTGATGACAATCAGGACATTGATCCTCATCAGATGGCAGAGATCATCTTCAATGATGAGGAAAAGCGGAGAGCGGTCAATGAAGCGGTTCATCCTTTTGTCAAGGAAGGCATGCGGAAGTTCTTTGCCAGCCATGCGGACAGACCGCTGGTATTTGCGGAGGTGCCGCTGCTGTTTGAGTCCCATTGGGAAAAGGAATTTGATGCGGTATGCGTTATCACATGTGCAAAGGAAGAAGCCTTGAAGCGTATGATGAAGGATCGTGGATATACGAAGAAGGAAGCAGAAAGAAGATATGCATCACAGATTGATCCGGAAAAGCAGAAAGCAATGGCTGACTACGTCCTGATCAATGACGGTGATACAAAAGAATTAGAGCATCAGGTGAACACCTGGGTTGCTCAGCTGCGAAAGGAGACACGTCATGGAAATGAAAGCTAAAGATACTTACCGCTGTGAATGCCGCCATGGTGTTTCTGAAGAAGCATTAAGCACTTTAATGACAATGTATCAGCCTCTGGTCGGTCCTGATTCAATCCTGATTTATCTGACCTTGGCAGCGGAGGCACAGTCGCCGCATGGACAGGATTCTTTGCAGAGGCTGTTTGCCTTGACCGGGAATTCCTGCCGATACTTTCGAAAAGGCCTGCGCAAGACTGGAAGAATACATGCTGATGCGCACGTATATGAAAGAAACGGATACTAAGAACAGTTATGTATTCGTCCTGAGCTTTCCGTTGAGCGCCCACGATTTTATCAAGAATGCTTTTTATATGTCCCGTTATCAGAAAGTCATGGGACAGGGTCAGGCAGAGATTTCTGCCGCCAGGGCAGTCGCCGGTACGATACCAGTGCAGGAGTATAAAGATGTCACGCATGTCATAAAAAACGTGCGTACTGATGACTATGAGCGCAGTGTTCCATTCATTGAAATCAAGCCGAAGTTTGTTTTCAGCCCGGATGATGAATCAGTGAATTTTGATTATCATTCTTTTGATATGAAGTGTTCTACTCTTGTTTTTCCTGCTGAACTGCGTTCTGGTGAAAACATGGATCTGATTGGCAGACTTGCCGTTGTACATGGTATCTCGGTCGAGAAAATGATCATCCTGGTCAAGGACTGTGTATCACTGAGCACAATGAAATTTGATACTGAGAAGCTGAAGATCAAAGCAGCACGTGCACAGGGTGATGTCAAACCTGGCAAGGATATCTATGATATGTCAGCCGGATCTCTTCCTGTCTTCTAAACAGAATGGTGCACCGATATCATTTGCAGACAGTCAGATGGTCGGCAGACTGAGCACAGATATGCATTTTTCTAATGAAGTCATCAATATTATGCTGGAATATATTTTGCATGTTTCGCAGAACAGACTGAATCCGCGGTTTGTGGATATGGTCGCCGGCGAATGGGCTAGAGACGGCGTCAAGACTAGAGAACAGGCACTGCAGGAAACAAAGAAGCAGCTGGCTTCTGTCAAGAACAACCGCACACATGTCAAGATTGACATGCCTGCATACATGAAGAAGCAGAAGCAGGAAGGCCTTCCGGAAACAAAGAAAGCCAGTGAAGAACAGATCCAGGAAGCTCTGGAAATGCAGAGAAAGATGAAGGAGCGGCACGGCAATGGACAAGGCTGATTTTACAATCAATCTGTCTCCTGAAAAAAGAATACAGATGGAAAAGGAGACAAAGGAATTAATTGAAAAAGCTGAAAGGCAATCTGCAGATCCGCTCATTGCTGGAAAGAGGAGATATCGATGCATCCTGCATTGAACGGTATCCATGGAAGCTGAATGAATGGCTGAAAGGATTTGAACCTTGCATCGGATGCAGGGGACTGTCATTCTGCAGACAGAAGACAAAAGGATATTTCTCAGCAGTACGCTATGACGGCATGATGCAGAAATATGAACAGGCGTGTAAGTTCATGCGTGTCAAGGAAGCATCAGAAGCACATATGAAGCAGTATACTGCGGATGATCTGCCGAAGAATATGAGAACGGTGTCTTTGGCTGACATCGATATCACGAAGGAATCCAGTGAATATGTCAAGGCATTGACCGCTGCAATGAAATGCAGTGAGAATGATCAGAGCATTTATCTCTACGGCAATATGGGAACAGGCAAAACATATCTAGCAGCCGGTGCCTGCAATGACCATGCCAGAAGAAAAGAAAGAGTTGCATTTATTCACTATCCATCGTTCTGCATGAAAATGGCAGGAATGGTGGCTTCCAATGAATATAAACAGGAATTAGAACGCATGAAGTATGTAAAATTCCTGGTCATTGATGATATCGGTGCAGAAAATATGACTGAGTGGAACCGTGATTCAATCCTGCTGCCGCTGCTGAATGCCCGGTATGACGAAGGCCTGCCGACCTGGTTCACATCGAACTGTGATCTGGTCTCCCTCAAGATCCATTTCACTTTTACTGCCAAAGGTGCGGAAGATGAGCTCAAAGCAGAGCGTATTTTAGAGAGAATCCAGACAATGTGCGCAATTCAAACGCTTACAGGGGAAGACAGGCGAAAATAACTATGAATACTGCTTTCATTGAAACGTTAACAATGCTAAAATTAGGATTGAATTTGGAGGCGTGATATGGTTAGAAAAATTGGTGTTCTGACGTCCGGTGGTGATGCGCCTGGCATGAATGCGGCAATCCGTTCAGTCACAAGAATCGCATTAAATAATGGCGTTGAAGTTGTGGGTGTACATGATGGGTACAGAGGTCTTCTGGATGGCAATTTCCAGCCGTTAGCCAGAACAGATGTGTCTGACATTCTTGACCGCGGCGGCACAAAGCTTGGATCTGCACGTCTTCCAGAATTTAAAGAAGAAGATGTTCAGAATACCTGCATCAGCAATCTGAAGAATGCAGGCATTGATGCCTTGGTCGTGATTGGCGGCGACGGTTCCTACCGCGGCGCACTTGCCATGACAAAGAAGGGAATCAACTGTATCGGCCTGCCTGGAACAATTGACAATGATATTCCGGGAACGGACTTTACAATTGGTTTTGATACGGCTCTGCATACCTGTGTAGAGAACGTCGATAAATTGAGAGATACATCAAGTTCTCATCATCGCTGCTCGATTGTTGAAGTCATGGGCAATCACTGCGGTGATCTGGCTTTATATACTGCCATCAGCTGCGGTGCCGAAATGGTCATCTCACCTGAGACCGGCTATGATGAACTGGAAGTCCTGGAAAAGTTACGTTATCTGAGCGATGCGGTAAAGAAGAACCATGCCATCGTCATAATCTCAGAGAAGATCTGCGATGTTGATGCCTTGGCAAAGAAGGTCTCTTTACACACAAACTTCAGTGGAAGAGCGACCGTATTAGGCCATATACAGAGAGGTGGATCACCAACTCCGACCGACAGAATGCTTGCTTCCCGCATGGGAGAAAAGGCAGTTGATCTGTTGATGGAAGGAATCGGCGGACACTGTGTCGGTATCATTGACAATGAAATCACATCGATGCCGATCAACGAAGCACTGGAAAGACCTCGTCAGAGCCGCAAACAGCTGTACAGACTGTTTGACCGCTTAGTATAAACGTAGGATAGAAGAGAAGGATAGGTATTTATGAGCAATTCACATTTATTCAAGAGAACCAAGGTTATCTGCACAATCGGACCTGCATCTGAAAATGCTGATACTCTCACAAAGCTCGCTGAAGCCGGCATGAATATTGCCCGTTTGAACTTCAGCCATGGTACACACGAAGAACACGGCAAGCGTGTCAAGCTGATCCGTCACGTATCAGAGTCGACAGGCATTAATCTTGCAGTGGCATTAGATACAAAGGGACCTGAAATCAGATTAGGCAATTTCAAGAACGATACTGAGAATTATCAGATCGGAGAAATTGTTTATCTTGAAAAGGCAGAGATTGATGGAACTCATGAGAGATTCCATATCCAGGTACCTGAATTATTCGAAGATTTAAAGCAGGGCAACAGCATTCTGATCAATGACGGCAAGATGAGACTCACAGTCCTTGAGAATGATGGCAAGGAAATGAAGTGCAGAGTTGAAGTTGCTGGACCAATCTCTTCACATAAGGGATGCAATGTACCAGGTGTAAAGCTTTCCATGCCGTTCCTTTCTCAGAAGGATGAAGATGATATCCGTTTTGGATGTCAGCAAGATGTAGATTTCATCTTTGCTTCTTTCACAAGAAGAGCTCAGGACATCAATCAGATCCGTAAGATCTGCATTGAAGAAGGGAAACCAAGAATCAACATCATCGCCAAGATTGAGAACCAGGAAGGCTATGACAACGTCGATTCTATTCTGGAAGCTGCAGACGGCGTCATGGTTGCCCGTGGAGACCTCGGTGTTGAAATTCCTACAATGCTTGTTCCAGTTTATCAGAAGCACATTATTCATCAGGCAAACATCTATGGAAAGCCAGTCATCACGGCAACACATATGCTGGATTCCATGACACATAACCCACGCTGCACACGTGCTGAAGCATCTGATGTATGCAATGCAGTATTAGATGGTTCTGACGGTGTCATGCTAAGTGCAGAGTCTGCTGCTGGTGATTATCCAGTAGAATCATGCGAGACAATGTCTGAGATTGCGGAAGAAGCTGAAAAGATCCTTCCATACAGAGATAGACTTGACTGGCTCAAGACAACATCCAACAAGACAGTTCAGGATGCAGTATCTATTGCAATCTCTGATGCAACACTGACACTGGACAATATCGGTGCAATCGTTGTCTTCACGCAGGGAGGCACAACAGCGCGCCGTATCTCCAAGTTCAGACCAAAGGCTCCAATCCTTGCTGTTACCTTCACAAAGGATACACAGCGCAAGCTGGAGAGCTACTGGGGTGTTATGCCGATTGTCTCTGATGTACAGAATCAGATGACAAACGATGATGACTTAGCAACCTTGTTTGCGAAGGACTATGGTGTCAAGAAGGGGCAGTTGATCATTATCTCTGCTGGTTATCCAACTGGTGAAGGTTCTGCCAACATGATGAAGATCATCGAAGTTAAATAAAACAGGAAAAGATATGTCTCGGCATATCTTTTTAATTATTGAGACTGTTTCTTCGATATAATAAAGAAGTGAGGTATATCCATTATGTCAGAAATAGAAATTGCATATTACGGTCACTCCTGCTTCAAGGTCTGCTATCGAGGAAACAGCATTCTCTTTGATCCATATGAAGATGATTCTGTTCCAGGACTGAAGCTGCCGGAAGGGATGACAGCTGATGCTGTTTACTGTTCCCATGATCACGCTGATCACAAGTGCTGAACACCTGATCCATACTTCAGGCATCAATCCATTTCCGCTGTTCAGAGCATCTGTTCCCCATGATGATCAAGGTGGGAGAATGCGCGGCTTCTGTGATATGACTTTCCTGAAAGTCGGAACGGTCACGGTAGTCCATATGAGTGATATAGGACGTGAACCAAATGAAGAAGAGTATGAAGCACTGCAGAGGGCAGATGTCTTGATGATCCCGGTCGGCGGATATTATACGATTGATTCGACAATGGCTTCGAAGATCATTGATCGAGTCGGGGCAAAGCTCAATATCCTGATGCATTTCCGGAAGGGTGCGTATGGATATGATGTACTGGATACCATTGACCATGTCTAAAGAGAGTTTCCCTGATCTGAAGCAGATGCCGATGGAACGCATTGTCTTTGATGAGATGCATGTACCGGATGAAATCATCACGCTTGAACCAATCCAATAAAAAGACGGAAATTTCCGTCTTTTCTTATGCTTTTTCTTCTGTCTTCTTTGGCGCTCTTGGCTTGCGGGCAGTACTGTGTGAAGCAGTCTTGGCCTTGATTTCTTCCATCGCTGCTTTCTGATTCAGGATGACAGGAATCACAATTGGATTGCGGTTTGTTTTCTTGAACAAATATGGTTCCAGAGAAGTCTTGATGCAGTTCTTCAGTTCACCGAAGGTCGTTCTCTGCTGCATCTTTTTCTTAATGCTTCATAAACGACCAATTCAGCTTCCTTGAGCAGTGTCTGCGAATCCTTGATATAGACAAAGCCGCGGGAAACAATGCTTGGACGGCACAGGATCTTGTTGTAGCGTGAATCAATCGTAACAATAATAGCGACCAAGCCGTTCTCAGCTAAAGATTTACGGTCCTTGATGACTGAGGTGCTCAAGCCGGAGGCATCGTTGCCGTCGACGTAGATGGCATCTGTCTGGATGCGCTCATCCGCTTCAAATACTTCACCGTTCCTTAAGACAAGAACATCGCCGTTGGAGCAGATGAAGCAGTTCTCTTTCGGAACGCCTGTTTCCTGCGCTGTATGTGAATGCTGGACAAGCATCTTGTATTCACCATGGTTCGGCATGAAATACTTCGGCTTGATCAGATTCAGCATCAGCTTCTGTTCCTCCACTGGTGCGTGACCGGTCGTATGGAAGGAAGTCAGTGGGGAATTGGTGACAACATTGGCACCGACTCTGGTCAGCTGGTTGATGACACCGGAAACGGAAACGCCGTTGCCCGGAATTGGATTGGATGAGAACAATACCGTATCACCAGGAATGATCTTGATGAAGCGGTGTGTGCCATTGGCAATTCTGCTCAGAGCTGCCATCGGTTCACCCTGTGAACCAGTGCAGATAATGCAGATGCGGTTGGCTGGCAGGGTATTCAGTTCATTGCCGGAGATAAAGGAGCTGTCTGGAATCTTAATGATTCCCAAGTTGCGCCCAATCTCAGCTACATTTTCCATGGATCTGCCGAAGACCGCAATCTTGCGGTTGCAATGCAACTGCACATTCAAGGATCTGGGCAATTCGGTAGACATTGGACGCGAAGGTCGAGACTAATAATCTTCCCGGTGTTTTGCGCATCTGTTCCATGATAGCGGTTAGCAACCATCTTTTCAGAGATGGAGGATCCAGGTACACCAGAGTTGGTGGAGTCACTCATTAACAAGCGTGACGCCGACCTGTCCAATGTAAGCCATTTTCTGATAGTCAGAATTCTTGCCGATTGGCGTCAGATCGAACTTGAAGTCACCAGTCTCGACGATTCTGCCGTTCGGTGTATTGATCAGGATGCCTAAGGAATCAGGAATGGAGTGGACAGTATCGAAGAAGCCGATGCTGAAATACTTTGTCCGGATCCGGGAATCTGCATTGATCTCAACAATCTTGCAGGAACGGGATAGTCTTCTTTCTTCCAGTTTCTTTTCAATCAGTGCCTTAGCAAATCTAGGCGCATAAATTTCTTTTAGATGGATTGACTGCAGGAAAGAATGGGATACCGCCGATATGGTCTTCATGACCATGGGTGATGACCATTGCCTTGATCTTCTGCTGATTTTTTACCCAAATAAGAATAATCCGGAATGACGTAGTCGACACCGAGCAGATCATCTTCAGGGAATAGGACACCGCAGTCAATGATGATGATTTCATCATCATGTTCAATGCAGTACATATTCTTGCCAATCTCGCCTAATCCGCCTAAAGCATAGACAAGCGTATCCTTCTATGATCAATCGCATGTTCGATTAAATCAGGCTCAGGAATGCGAGAATAGCGGACTGGACGGTTTGACCGTGTTTCCGTTTGTTGTTTCTTCCATTATTATATTTACCTCGTTTCTTACAAAACATTTACTTCGTATTACTTATTTCTTACATATTATACCACATGAAAAAGAATTGGAACAAAAACGCAATTAAATTACAAGTGCACCCGGCCACTGGTTTTTCTGGATTCTTTGGATCGATATAGTCGTAGAAAAGAGTTCCTTTGAAATGATCCAGTTCATGCTGGAGGACAATTGCCAAATAACCTCTGGCACGGATCGTGATGTCTTTATTCTGGATGAGGTCAAAAGCCTTGATCGTGACACGGGCACTTCTGACAACATAGCCTTCATGTTCTTCAACGACAGAAAGGCAGCCTTCACCGCCGCCTAGATACGCTTTCTGCAGAGAAGAGGAAACAATCTTCGGATTGACCAGCATATATTCAAAATGCTCCGGCTGGTCATTCTTGTCATGGTCATCCACAATGACTGCTGTCAGCTGTTTCTTGACACCGACCTGAATTGCACTGATGCCGACTGCCGGGCGCAGGATTGAGATCCTTTGCCTTCTCTTCATCGGTACTGTCTTTCACATATTGGAACAGGTCTCTTAAAAGCTGCTCATCTTCTTTGCTGAGCGGTAATGATACAGGTTCAGATTTTTCACGTATTAAAGGATTTGTATCCTTGATAATTGTTTCATTATTAATCAACATTCGTATTACCTCGGAATCATTTTAGTGATAACAGCGTGAGATGTCAAAGGAATCGCTTCAAAATTATGAAAAGGAGAGGATAATATGATAAAATTTCTATGCTATGATAACAGCCAATCAAAATATCAGTAAAAAGAAAAAGTCCATATTCAATATCAAAATGCCGCCGAAATTTGACGGCTGGATCTATACAGCGACCGTAATGCTTGTCTTTTACGGTGTCATCATGGTCACAAGTGCTTCAATGGGGCAGGCGGTTTCCAATCCTTCCTTCCTGGTCAAAACGATTGTGAAGGAACTTGTGTTCGTCCTGACGGGATATTTTGCCATGACCTTTCTTGCCCAGAAATTCACCCTGGGCTTTTTGAAGAGTGAACACTTCGGCTCTTTGATCATCATTACCGTCGCAGCTCTTTTTGCCTGTCTTGCATTCCCAGCGACCGGTGGTGCACATGCATGGTGGAAGATCACGATTGCCGGCGTTGAAATTGGTGTACAGCCTTCTGAATTTGCTAAGATCACTTCAATCTTGACGGTAGCCGCTTACTTTGGTGACAATCATCGGACATACCGCAAAATCTTTAATCTGATCAAAGTACCAGTACTGAGCATCGGTGCATATGTGCTGATTGTCCTGCTTGTTCAGAAAGACTTTGGCTCAGCCATGGTCATTGCCCTGATCACTTTTATTATTGTCATGATACCGACCAACCCGCAGCTGCGTACAACAAAGATTCTGGCAGGGGTCGTTATTGTGCTTCTGTTTGGCGGCATTATCCTGATTGTCTACACAAAATTCGGTGAAAATCTGATCAATGCACTGCCTGACGGCTATCAGAAGAACAGATTCCTTTCGGCTATCAATCCATTCGCAGATAAATATGATTCCGGCTATCAGCTGGTCAATGGTCTGATTGCTTTTGCCAGCGGCGGCTGGTTTGGCAAGGGACTTGGCAACAGTGTCCGCAAATACACGGACTTTCCAGCCGCAAGTACTGACTCCATCCTTTCCATCATTGTTGAAGAGCTTGGCTTTGTCGGCTTCTTGGTGATGATCATATTGTTCGGCATCATTATCTTCCGTCTTTTGAAATATGCGCAGAAGATCAAGACAGAAAAGGCAAAGATCATTCTGGTCGGTGTGGCAATGTACTTCATGATCCATATCTTCTTCAACATCGGCGGTGTTACCGTATCGCTTCCTTTAACTGGCATTCCGCTGCTTCTGATCTCATCAGGCGGATCTTCAACAATCAGTGCAATGATGGCGCTTGGCATCAGTCAGGCAGTTATATCTGCTTATAAGCGGGGGTATATCCAGTGAGGATTGTAGCTGGTAAATATCGGTCCCGCCGGATTGAAACAAGATCATCAAATGAAACACGGCCGACGCTGGACAAAGTCAGGGAAGCAGTCTTCTCCGCATTAGGCGGCAGCTTTGATGGCGGTGCCTTCCTTGATCTGTATGCCGGCAGCGGTGCCAATGGATTGGAAGCACTGTCACGCGGCATGGAACATGCAGTCTTTGTGGATCTTGCCAAAGATGCGGTGCAGATGATCAAAAAGAATATTGCGGCGCTTGGCTGCGAAAATGAGACAGATGTATACTGCATGAAAGATACCCGGGCTCTGGAACTGCTGTCACAGCAGAAGAAAAAGTTCAAGGCAGTCTATCTGGACCCGCCGTATGCCAAGCAGCATAATCCGGAGATCCTCCGCTATATTGATGAACATGAAATGATGGATGCAGGCGGTGTCCTGGTCATTGAATCTGACCGGAATGACCGCTTTACAGAAAATTATACGCATTTGAAATATCTGTTTGACAAAGAGTACGGCATCACACGCATTACTTACTATAGATACGAGGCATAGAGTATGAAAGCATGTTATCCTGGAACGTTTGATCCGATTACCAATGGACATCTGGATATTATTGAGCGGGCTTCTAAGATGTTTGAGGAGCTGGATGTCTTTATTATGGTCAATCCGCGCAAGATCTGTGTCTTCTCCGCGGAAGAAAGAAAAAGATGATTGAGGATTCGCTTGTCAGCATCGATTCACCAGCCAATGTTAAAGTCTTCATCGGCAGCGGCCTGACTGTTGATATGGCAAGACTGCATGGCTGCGGAGCGATGATCCGCGGTATCCGTGCTGTATCAGATTATGAATATGAGCTGCAGCAGGCAACAGCCAACATGATGCTCGGTCATGACATTGAGACAATCTTCCTGATTGCTAAGCCGCAGTATTCCTTCCTTTCTTCTTCGGTCGTAAAGGAAATTGCAATGTACCGCGGGGATATTCTGAATCTTGTCCCGGTGCAGATCATTGATCAGGTCAATGCGAAGCTCAATGACGAGGACAAATGATCAGCCTTGCATACTATGATTCACCTTTGGGAAGAATCACGATAGCAGCCAAAGAAGAAAGATCTGCGGCGCATGGTTTGAAGGCCAGAAGTACTTTCTTTCCTCTCTGAAGCAGCAGCAGACGCAGGATCAACTGACACCGGTGCTGGAACAGGCACAGGGCTGGCTGGATCATTACTTCTTAGGCGAGGATATCGAAATGGATCTGCCGCTGCTGGCAGAAGGCACTTCATTTCAGAAAACTGTCTGGGAAGTCCTGCAGACGATCCCGTACGGGAGCACTATGACCTATGGTGAAGTCAGCAGGGAGGTCAGCCGTCTTCTGGGCAGAGATAAGATGTCAGCACAGGCGGTCGGACAGGCAGTCGGGCATAATCCCATCTCCATCCTGATCCCATGTCATAGAGTGCTAGGAAAGAGCGGCAGTTTGATCGGATATGCAGGCGGTATCGGGCGAAAAAAATCACTCCTGGAAATGGAAGGCTCTATATAAGGAAAACAGACCAGAAATGGTCTTTTTTTGACTTTCTGAAACAAATTAGCACTGAAATCTTGACAGTGCTAAAACAGGGATGTAAGATACTAGCAGACATCAGAGAAGAGTGCTAAAGGAGGCGGTAAACAAGATGCTGACGCCAAGACGAATTGAAATCTTCAAGGCAATTGTCGATGAATATATCAAGACAGCGGAACCGGTTGGTTCAAAAGCCCTGCAGCAGCAGTATCATCTGCCGTACTCCAGTGCAACGATCCGAAATGACATGCAGGAACTGGAAGAAATGGGTTATCTCGAGAAAACACATACTTCTTCCGGCAGAGTGCCTAGCACAGCAGGATATAAGTTCTACTGTGAGAATCTGCTCGATGATGCGCATATCGATCAGAAGATGGAAATTGCAATCAGAGAAGCCTTTGATGCCCAGAATTTGAACGTTGAGGAAGCGGTCAGACACAGCTGTGAAATCTTGTCAGAGATGACAAACATGACCACAGGCGCAGTTGGACCGGATGCTTCTGAACAAAGGCTGGAACACATCAAGCTGTTCCCGCTGGATGACAAAAATGCCATCTGTGTCTTTATTACCAACAGCGGTCATACAGAAACGAAGAATTTCCATTTTGATGAAGCAGTATCCGTTCAGGATATTGAGAGCTGCACGGATATCCTGAACGAGAAACTGAAGAACGTCAGGATTGATCAGCTGGTCGACCGAATGGAAACACTGAAGCCTGAATTGAGTGCTGTCGTTGAAAGACACGATCTTCTGTTTGCGGCATTTGTTAAAGCATTTATCAAGTTTGCCAGTGAGAATGTTTATTTCTCCGGCAAAGACAAGATGCTCTATCAGCCGGAATTTGAAGATATTAACAAGCTGAAGAAACTGATGACGATGTTAGATGATTCCACTGTCTGGAAGAATATGTCCAGCGATGCAAATGCAGTCGCGGTCACTACGAAAGGCGCGGAATTAACATGGATCAATGATCTGGCAGTCGTTCGTTCAAAGTTCCATGTGAATGATGAAGAAACTGGTGAATTCATGGTCGTCGGACCTAGCCGTATGAATTACGACAAGATTGTGGCGATGGTAGAATACGCTGCCAAGATGATTGAGAAAATGTACAACGAAGGAGGCGGTGACAAATAATGGATCAGGAAACAAAACAGGCTCCGGAAGAAACAGCGGAGAAAGATACAAAGCAGGAACCTGAAAAGGAAAAAGAAACAGAAAAGCATGAGCCAGAGAAATGCGATAAGAAAGCAGACAAGGAACATGCAAAGATGGAAGAGCTCGAAAAGAAGAACAAGGAGCTCGAAGAAAAGGTTGCTGTATTAAAGAATGAATATGCAAAAGCATATGCGGATACAGAGAACATGCGCAAGCGGCTCAACAAGGAACATGAATCCTTCGTAAAGTATCATATGCAGGATTTCGCCAAAGAAGTTCTGCCGGTACTGGACAACTGCGAAAGAGCATTGGCTGCCGAGACATCTGATGCAGCACTTCATAAAGGTGTCGAGATGATCTACAGTCAGCTGAAGACAGCTCTGAACAAAGAAGGCGTTACGGAAATTGATGCTTTAGGCAAACCGTTTGACGGCAACTGGCATCAGGCATTGATGAGTGAACATAAAGACGGTGTAGAACCTGGAATTGTCATCGAGGTTCTGCAGAAAGGCTACAAATTGAACGACCCGCATCGTAAGAGCGGCTATGGTAAAGGTCAGCGACTGACCAGGAGGCTAAATATATGAGTAAGATTATTGGTATTGACTTAGGTACAACAAACAGCTGTGTAGCTGTCATGGAAGGCAAGGATGTAAAGGTCATCGCTAACCCGGAAGGAAACCGTACAACACCATCTGTTGTCGCTTTCAAAAATGGCGAGAGAATTGTCGGTGATGCTGCAAAAAGACAGCTGATCACAAACAAGGATACAGTTTATTCTGTTAAGAGATTAATGGGAACTGACCAGAAAGTAACTCTGGAAGGCAAGCAGTATACACCGCAGGAGATTTCCGCAATGATCCTTTCCTATATGAAGGATTATGCAGAAGGCTATTTAGGAGAAAAGGTAGACAAGGCAGTCATCACTGTTCCTGCTTACTTCAATGATGCACAGCGTCAGGCTACCAAGGATGCCGGCAAGATTGCTGGCCTTGATGTTCAGAGAATCATCAATGAGCCAACGGCATCTGCATTGGCATTCGGTCTGGACAAGGATCAGTCCAAGGAACAGAAGATCTTAGTCTATGACTTAGGCGGAGGCACATTTGATGTATCCATTCTGGATATCGCAGACGGTACTTTCGAAGTATTGTCTACTGCAGGTGATACACACTTAGGCGGCGATGACTTCGATCAGAAGATCATTGACTGGCTGGCAGATAACTTCAAGAAAGAGAATAACATTGATCTAAAGCAGGACAAGATGGCTCTGCAGAGATTGAAGGAAGCAGCTGAAAAGGCAAAGAAGGATCTGTCCGGTGTCGTTCAGACACAGATTTCCTTACCATTCATTTCCGCTGGTGCTTCCGGTCCGCTGCATCTTGAAACAACGCTGACAAGAGCACAGTTTGACAACATGACGAGAGATCTTGTCGATCGGACAATGGAACCAGTCAGACATGCATTGGCTGATGCAAAGCTGAATGCTTCTGATCTTGATCAGGTATTGTTAGTTGGTGGTTCTACAAGAATCCCAGCTGTTCAGGAAGCAGTCAAGAATGAGCTTCATAAAGAACCGAACAAGTCTGTCAACCCAGATGAATGCGTCGCTATCGGTGCCGCAATTCAGGGTGCAGTCATCGGCGGCGATGTCAAGGATGTCTTACTGCTTGATGTCACTCCGCTGAGCTTAGGTATTGAAACATTAGGCGGCGTCATGACCGTCCTGATTCCGCGCAACACAACGATTCCTACATCCAAGAGCCAGGTATTCTCTACCGCAGCTGACAATCAGCCGGCAGTTGACATCCATGTCCTGCAGGGTGAACGTCCAATGGCAAATGACAACAAGACACTGGGCAACTTCCAGTTAGACGGTATTGCGCCGGCTAGACGCGGTGTGCCGCAGATCGAAGTCACATTTGATATCGACGTCAACGGTATTGTCAAGGTATCCGCAAAGGATAAGGGAACAAACAAGGAACAGCATATTACAATTCAGAACTCCAATGGACTTTCTGATGCAGAGATTGACCGCATGGTCAAGGAAGCTGAAGCTCACAAGGCTGAGGATGACAAGCATAAGGAAGACATCGAGACCAAGAACAAGGCAATTGCCTATATCAGTCAGATCGATGAGACATTGAAGAGCGACAACCCGAATGTAACACAGCAGCAGAAGGATGAAGTCAAGAAGCTGAGAGATGAACTGCAGGAAGCAGTTGATAAGGATGATATGGCTTCTCTGAAGACAAAGCTGGATGCATTGGAGCAGGCTGCCAATACAATGGCACAGCAGATGTATCAGCAGCAGGGTGCTGCCGGTGCACAGGGCCAGCCGAATGACGGCGGCGCAGCTGGAGCAAATCCAAACAGCAGTGATGATGTTGTGGATGCTGATTTCAAGGAAAAGAAGAACTAAGAAAATGTTTTCAGAATGCGGGGACAGTGTTTCCGCATTCTATGTTTAACGGAAGGCAGGGAATAAGATGGCCGATAAGAGAGATTACTATGAAGTCCTGGGTGTATCCAAAGGAGCCAGTGATGACGAAATCAAGCGTGCATAACCGCAGGCTTGATTTCGTCATCACTGGCTCCTTTGGATACACCCAGGACTTCATAGTAATCTCTCTTATCGGCCATCTTATTCCCTGCCTTCCGTTAAACACAGAATGCGGAAACACTGTCCCCGCATTCTGAAAACATTTTCTTAGTTCTTCTTTTCCTTGAAATCAGCATCCACAACATCATCACTGTTTGTTTGGATTTGCTCCAGCTGCGCCGCCGTTATTCGGCTGGCCCTGTGCACCGGCAGCACCCTGCTGCTGATACATCTGCTGTGCCATTGTATTGGCAGCCTGCTCCAATGCATCCAGCTTTGTCTTCAGAGAAGCCATATCATCCTTATCAACTGCTTCCTGCAGTTCATCTCTCAGTTCTTGACTTCATCCTTCTGCTGCTGTGTTACATTCGGGTTGTCGCTCTTCAATGTCTCATCGATCTGACTGATATAGGCAATTGCCTTGTTCTTGGTCTCGATGTCTTCCTTATGCTTGTCATCCTCAGCCTTGTGAGCTTCAGCTTCCTTGACCATGCGGTCAATCTCTGCATCAGAAAGTCCATTGGAGTTCTGAATTGTAATATGCTGTTCCTTGTTTGTTCCCTTATCCTTTGCGGATACCTTGACAATACCGTTGACGTCGATATCAAATGTGACTTCGATCTGCGGCACACCGCGTCTAGCCGGCGCAATACCGTCTAACTGGAAGTTGCCCAGTGTCTTGTTGTCATTTGCCATTGGACGTTCACCCTGCAGGACATGGATGTCAACTGCCGGCTGATTGTCAGCTGCGGTAGAGAATACCTGGCTCTTGGATGTAGGAATCGTTGTGTTGCGCGGAATCAGGACGGTCATGACGCCGCCTAATGTTTCAATACCTAAGCTCAGCGGAGTGACATCAAGCAGTAAGACATCCTTGACATCGCCGCCGATGACTGCACCCTGAATTGCGGCACCGATAGCGACGCATTCATCTGGGTTGACAGACTTGTTCGGTTCTTTATGAAGCTCATTCTTGACTGCTTCCTGAACAGCTGGGATTCTTGTAGAACCACCAACTAACAATACCTGATCAAGATCAGAAGCATTCAGCTTTGCATCAGCCAATGCATGTCTGACTGGTTCCATTGTCCGATCGACAAGATCCTCGTCATGTTGTCAAACTGTGCTCTTGTCAGCGTTGTTTCAAGATGCAGCGGACCGGAAGCACCAGCGGAAATGAATGGTAAGGAAATCTGTGTCTGAACGACACCGGACAGATCCTTCTTTGCCTTTTCAGCTGCTTCCTTCAATCTCTGCAGAGCCATCTTGTCCTGCTTTAGATCAATGTTATTCTTTCTTGAAGTTATCTGCCAGCCAGTCAATGATCTTCTGATCGAAGTCATCGCCGCCTAAGTGTTTCACCTGCAGTAGACAATACTTCGAAAGTACCGTCTGCGATATCCAGAATGGATACATCAAATGTGCCTCCGCCTAAGTCATAGACTAAGATCTTCTGTTCCTTGGACTGATCCTTGTCCAGACCGAATGCCAATGCAGATGCCGTGGCTCATTGATGATTCTCTGAACATCAAGGCCAGCAATCTTGCCGGCATCCTTGGTAGCCTGACGCTGTGCATCATTGAAGTAAGCAGGAACAGTGATGACTGCCTTGTCTACCTTTTCTCCTAAATAGCCTTCTGCATAATCCTTCATATAGGAAAGGATCATTGCGGAAATCTCCTGCGGTTTATACTGCTTGCCTTCCAGAGTTACTTTCTGTCAGTTCCCATTAATCTCTTAACAGAATAAACTGTATCCTTGTTTGTGATCAGCTGTCTTTTGCAGCATCACCGACAATTCTCTCGCCATTTTTG
>Ga0268356_10657_pt1 | contig 34740 bp, 40 predicted proteins | sample BioMet10_FD_194415 | JGI IMG/M metagenome (GOLD analysis project Ga0268356, IMG submission 194415) | Sewage microbial communities from Oakland, California, United States - Biofuel 10 (PacBio Assembly) | ecosystem: Engineered > Wastewater > Sewage > Unclassified | place: USA: California | collected...
TATCATTTGCTGAATGGCATTAAAAACAATTTTTAAAATACAGTGCATCTTTTATATCGGGAACCTGGTTGCCCACCATGTTTAGCGTTTGGGCAAAACTACTTCCGCCAAGGCAGAAATCATTTCCGGAGAAATTGATATAAATCAAACCTGAACCGGCGACATCCTGCAAAACGGGTTTGATATTTTGCGGATATTGCTTATTTCGCCAACGGCAGAGATAATCACGGTTCCGGGAGCCAGTACGGTTTCGCCGTCGGGATATTTCTGAGTCATCGAAAGGGAATCCTTACCGGTGGGAATGTTGATGCCTAAGGCGATGGCAAATTCACTGAGCGCCTGTACGGCTTTATACAAACGGGCATCTTCTCCTTCGCTTTTGCAGGGCCACATCCAGTTGGCGCTTAGCGAAATTCTCTCTAAGCCGCCTTCGACAGGAGTAAAAACAATATTGGTCAATGCTTCGGCAAGCGAAAGGCGTGAACCGGCTTCGGGATTTACCAAAGAGGCCACCGGAGCATGCCCCAGGGAAGTGGCTATGCCTTTTATACCCTGGTAATCGAGAGCTACCGCGCCAAGGTTGTTCAGCGGCAACTGAATTTTACCAGAGGTTTGCTGAAGGGCTACCCGTCCGCTTACCGAACGGTCTACTTTATTGGTAAGCCAGTCCTTACAGGCAACGGCTTCCAACTGCAATATATTTTCCAGGTATTTATTCAGAAGTTTTTTATCGTAAGTTATGGGAACGAAATTTTCGTTAATCGTTTTATCGTGGATGATTGTTTTGGGAGGTTTGCCAAACATATCTTCCATTTTCAGATCCATGGGTTTAGCGCCCGTGGTTGTATCTTCAAAGGTAAACTTATGGTCGCCGGTAGTTTCGCCTACCACGTACATGGGAGCCCGTTCACGTTCGGCAATTTTGTTCAGTAAATCAACATCTTTTTCTTTCAGGATCAAGCCCATGCGCTCTTGCGATTCGTTGCCGATGATTTCTTTGGCCGATAGGGTAGGATCGCCTACGGGTAATTTATTGATTTCAATTTTTCCACCGGTAGCTTCCACCAATTCCGAAAGACAGTTCAGATGACCGCCGGCACCATGGTCGTGTATGGTAATGGCAGGATTTACATCCATTTCCGCCAAGGCGCGTATGGCATTGAAAACGCGTTTTTGCATCTCTGGATTGGAACGTTGTACGGCATTCAGTTCGATAGAATTTTTATATTCGCCCGTAGCAACCGACGAAACGGCACCGCCACCCATTCCGATGCGGTAATTGTCGCCACCTAACACGATGATCTTATCACCGGCTTCGGGATTGTCTTTCAGGCTATCCTGTTTACGGGCAAAACCTATGCCTCCGGCCTGCATAATCACCTTGTCGTAAGCTATATTTTTGTTGTTTTCCGAATGTTCAAAGGTAAGCACGCTTCCGCAAATGAGCGGCTGACCGAATTTATTACCGAAATCGCTGGCGCCGTTGGATGCTTTAATAAGAATTTCTTCCGGTGTTTGATACAGCCATTTGCGTGGAGGCATTGCCTGCTCCCAGGGATTATTGGCTTGTAGCCGGGGATATGATGTCATGTAAACGGCGGTTCCGGCAATGGGAAGGCTGCCTTTTCCTCCAGCCATGCGATCGCGTATCTCGCCTCCCGAGCCGGTAGCGGCGCCATTGAAAGGTTCCACGGTTGTCGGAAAGTTGTGGGTTTCGGCTTTTAAGGAAATAACGGAATGAATATCCTTGATCTGAAAAAAATCGGGTTTGTCCTGAGTGGCAGGAGCAAACTGTTCGATGGTAGGCCCTTGAATAAAGGCTACATTATCCTTGTAAGCGGAAACGAGTTGATTTGGATTACGTTCGGAAGTTTTTTTTGATCATGCCAAATAAAGAGGCGGGCATTTGCTTTTCGTCAATAATAAATGTGCCATTGAAAATTTTATGGCGGCAGTGCTCGGAGTTAACCTGCGAAAAGCCGAAGACTTCGCTGTCGGTAAGCGGACGGCCTATTTTCCGGCTTATTTCTTCCAGATAAGCTATTTCATCTTCATTGAGCGAAAGGCCTTCTTTTAAATTATATTCGGCAATATTGCTGATGCTGGTAATTGGTTCGGGTTGCTTGTTGACGGTAAATACTTCCTGATCGAGGTTATGATATTTTGCCTGAAGCATAGGGTCGAATGAAGAAGAAGCATCGGCTTTTACAAATTCTTCTATTCGTTTGATGCCCTGTATGCCCATATTTTGAGTGATTTCCACGGCATTAGTACTCCAGGGGGTAAGCATTTCGCGGCGGGGACCGATAAATTCACCTTCTAATTTGCTTGTATTAATAAAATCGGCATCGCCAAAGAGCCAGCATAGTTTTTCGATGGTAATGGAATCCAAATGAGCTACCGCGTGCACAGCATAAAAACTTGCGGCACTTTTAAAAAAGAAAATCATGAGATAAGATTTTTAAAAAAGAAATAATTCGCTTGGCGGCAAAGGTACAAAATGTATTAACCTGAAGCCGGTTTTAGGCATAAAAAAAGGACCCGTTTCCAGGCCCTTTTCCAACACTATCCATGTTTCTCATTCAACAATTATTCATTCATCGGTGGTTGATCCATCATCGGGCATTCTTTCATCTTTTTGTGATGACGTTTGTCCGACTTGCAACAACCATTTTTTTCAAAAGATTTTTTATCAAAAACAACCTTTTGTTCATCGGTAAGGATATTGCGTATTTCCTGCCGGTGAGAAAATCTTTTTTTCATCATTTGAGCTTGCAAATCAGAAATTTCATCAATAGTTTTGTTGATAGCATTCTGGTCAGGTTTTTCGGCATGCGACAACGTTTTTAGATGTGCATGTTTTTCGGCAAGCTGATCGTGTATGCCTTGCATTTCCTTCATCATACCGGTTTGCAGCTTAGTAATTTTTTGCTGCTGTTCTTCCGTAAGATTGGGTATATTATGGCACATTCCTGCTTCGGGTGCCATTTCGCATTTCCCTTTTTTATCCATTTTTCCGTGGGCTTCATCGGAACCTGGTTGTGCATACAAGGTTTCAATACCTGCAATAAATATCAAAGCAAGAATTCCTGTACAAAGTTTAGTTTTTAAATGATTAATTTTCATGGTGTTTATTTATTTAGTGATGATTAGGTGATTATTTAGGTTGTTCATCATTGGGCGGCGGCATATTTGGGGGGCACTGAGGCATTTCCGGACTTATGTTTTTTTCGCTACCGTGGCGAAATTTCATACCGCGTCCGTGCATGGGTTCATCGCACATCAGAATATCATTAAAGAAAACCGAAAGTTTCTCCTGTTGTGCGGGATTGCAATAGCTTTTCAGTTGAAGAAAATGTCGGATAGTTTGTTTTTTAAGTTGGGAATGTAAATTTCCCCATTCATCGGCTAATTTATAAAGTTTTAGCGTGTCCGGTTTTTTTGAAGAGATTTCCTTGGCAATGTCCATGCGTTTTTTCATCAGACTGTCGAAAAGGGGACGAGTGTGCTGGAAAAAATAGGTACGTGAAGTTTTAAATTTATCGCGTTGAGCGGACGAAAGATTAAGTTCATCCTTTAGAAACCTGCCTCCGAATCCTTCCTGGGGTTCGATTACACGAAAAGTCCTGTTTTTATGGAAAAAACCATGATAGATGATGGTTGATAAAGCGGAGATATTAATTATCAGCAAGATGATAATTATCCATGAAAAAACTCTGTTTTTTGTTAAGCGATCCATGGTTTTTTATTTTTTATCGTTTTGAAAATAAGCGTAGAAAGTATCCTGATTGATATCGTTAAGAAAATATTCGTCGGCTGAAGCTTTTAAAGCCGATGAGCGTTCGCTGAGAATAGTGCTTGAGGATTTGACGGTAGAAGCGGAATTGCCCAGCAGAATACCAAAAGCGATGCCAATAATAATAAGCAGGCTGGCAGGAATTATATGCCAGGATTTAAAGAAAGTAGATGAAAAAATGGCTTCGGATTGTTCGTTCTTTGTGTTTTCGATACGTTGTTGAAGACGGGTATAAAAAAACGGATGCTCCGGAACATTCTTTTCGGCAGTAATTACATCAAGCGTTTGGCTTAGCTCATTGAATAGTGCTTGGCAGGCGTGGCACGAAGAAATATGCCGCTCAGCTTCCGTTTGTGTTTCGGGAGCGAGTTCACCCTGGATGTAAAAAAGCAGAATCTTATTTAGGTCTTTGCAATTCATAGTATTGCGTTTTAATGTATGACACTTGTTCTTTTAAAAACTTGCGAAAATCGATTAAAAATTTTTATAATAATTGATTAATTTTTTCTGAAGGTTAAGTTTGGCTCGGTGCAGCAACGATTCTACCGAAGGAATACTCGTCTGCATTACGTCGGCAATTTCTTTATAAGATAAATCTTTATATTTATTAAGGATAAAGGCAGTGTGTTGCATTTTAGGTAATGAATTGATAGCCTCGTGCAAAATTTTTGCTCTTTCCTTGCTTTCGAGGTGAAAATCAGCCCCAGCAGATTCGGAAGCCTGAATGTTATTGGCATTGTTATCGCCGTTGCTAAATATATTTTCAATACTTTGAATCCATTGTTTTCTTCGGCTTTTACGAAGATGATTTAACGATTTATTGACGGCAATCCGGTAAAGCCAGGTAGATAATTTGGCATCGTTACGAAACGATTCGATGGATTGATATACTTCTATAAAAACGTCCTGGGCAATGTCCTGGGCATCATTTTCATCGTGTACAAATCCATTACAGATCTTTAAAACAAGAGATTGGTATTGCTCAACAAACTGGCGGAAAGCCTGTTCATCCTTTTGAAGTATTTTTTCTACCAAATCCTTATCGGACATTTATGAGTAATTAAATGGGCAAAGAATATTTAACTCAGCATACCAATTAAAATTTTAGACACAAATATATTCAAAAACTTGCAGCTGTTAAAAAAAATTAAACAAGTCGGATGATACAGGTTGAAGGACAGTATGATAGCCATGAAGCTTTTCGGGATGCAAAATGTTTCCAACTTTCGATGCTAATAAGTGCGAGATCGAAATTTTTAAATAGTTCCTTATTTAATTCTTCGTTGACAATAAAATCAAATTTTGAAGATGGCAGATCATTGGGAATCGGGTCGGGTAGCTGAGATTGGTTGATATTAAATACGGATATTTTTGCATTGGCATTTACATTCACTTTAAGACAGAAATCTTTAAATAAAGAATCATTTTCTCCATCGAGTAAACAAAGTACGTTTTCAATTTTTATTAAGTCTTTATCGAGCAAAATAGCCGCATTGCAAGGATTGCGATCAATGATGCTTTTTATTTTTCCTGAAATAACATTGCCACTAAAAAGGTTTTTAGCGCCGCCCATTAAAAGTAAATTAAAATGACCTTTTCGCAGTGTTTTATGAATTTCCTTCCTCCTTCCTCGCTAACCATGCCCGTGGCTTTATAATCCGTTTCGAGGTTGATATTTAATTCATTTGCAGTGTGTTTAATGAGAATAAAGCTTTCTTCCTCATAATCAATGGCTCCATGATAATTTAGCTCAGAACTTGGGGTGATGTGTAAAGCTGTAATATTAGTGTTTTTGCTGTCAGCCAGAAAATTTGCCAGTTTTAATAGCGAGCTGCCCATTTTAGGTTGAGCAAAAGAAATGAGTATTCGGAAGGGTTTCAGAATATCGGGAGTAAAACCGGGGATGATTTTTTTCGTGAAGCAAAGGTTAATAAAACTCAACGCAGGTCCGGTGAAGAACGTAGTGGCTAAAGCCATAATAACCATCATGGTAAACATGCTTGGAGTAAAAATGCCGAGCTCATAGCCTATATTTAAAACAATTAATTCCATCAAACCACGGGTATTCATCAAAGCACCCAACGATAATGAATTTTGCCAGGATTGGCCCATGTAACGGGCTGCGATGGTTACTCCACCAAATTTTCCAATAAAAGCAACTAAAATTACCAATCCACAGACCATCCATAAATCCATGGTGTTGAGCAATCCAATTTGTGTTCGTAATCCGGTAAGTACAAAAAAGAGCGGAAGAAACAAAACCATGCTTATATCTTCTATTTTTTCTGTTAATACCTTTTTAAAATCAATGTTTTTGGCATAATTACTCCGGCCAAAAAAGCACCAAAAAGAGCGTGTATTCCAATTACTTCAGTCAGGAAAGCTGAACCTAACATGATCAGAAAAACAAAGGCAACTACGGTTTTACTCAGATTTTCTTTAGTAACAAATATAGAACCAACTCTTTGTAAAAAAGGCTGAACAGCAAAGAGCATAAAAGCAACATAGATAACAGACAGTCCGATAGTAAAAATAACATTGAAAGGCGTACCTGCTTTTACAATGGCGATTACAGCCGCAAGCAAACACCAGGCAACCAGGTCGCCGGCTGCCGCACTGGTAATTGCCAGTATGCCTAAAGGAGTTCGGGTCATTTTTCGTTCATGAATGATACGTGCTAAAACAGGAAATGCTGTAATACTCATTGCAGTGCCGATAAATAACGTGAAGGATAAAAAGGAAATATTGGCTGGAGCAAAATTTGAATATAAAAATAGGGATAAACCTATTCCCATTAAAAAGGGGAAAAATACTCCTAACTGACTAATTATTATAGCATCTTTAAATTTATTCCGAATGATATTGATATCCAAATCCATTCCTACGATAAACATAAATAATATTAATCCCACTTGGCTTAAAAACTGGAGATTAATTAATGATGATACCGGAAACAGGAAGGCGGAAAAACTTGGAAAAAATAAGCCGAAAACAGAAGGCCCCAGAATTATACCGGCAATAATTTCACCGATAACGGTTGGTTGCCCGAATCTCCTGAAAATGATACCAAATAATCTTGCAAACAGTACAATTGTAATAAGCTGTAATACAAATACACTCAAAGGATTTTGTAGATTTCCTTTAAAAGAATTTAAAAAAACGGTAAAAAAATTATGATTGACGGGCTGTTCTAAAACCGGCGAATTTTCAGGATGAACCTGATGTAATTCTATGTTAGTTTGGATTTTTGGAGTTTCAAGTTTTTGTCCCTGAACAAAAATAAACCAACCCGAGACCCCTAAAAGGAGAAGAAGCAAAGGGAAAAACCAACGTTTTTTTGGCATATCAGCTACCCTTATAAAATTGTTGCAAAGATAATTTATTTACAATGTTGACGGCGTTAAATTATTATTTTATAAAGAAGGTTACTAATAATTTTAGGCTTCGATAAAATCGAATAGATTGGTTAAATAAAAGAAAAACAGGAAAATATACTAACTTTTAGCTCGACTGAATATTTTTGTAATTTCGATTGATTTTTATATAATTTTGCCGCTCATTTTTTTATCAGATATCCCTTTAGGTTTCATTTTTTTAATTATGTTGGATTTATTAAACCAATTTATATATTTTTTAACACACATTGATGAGGTAATCAGATTGTGGGTAACGAATTACCAAACATTAACTTATCTTTTTTTATTTGCGATTATCTTTTGTGAAACGGGTTTGGTAGTTACCCCATTTCTTCCGGGTGATTCGTTATTGTTTGCTGCTGGTGCAGTAGCTGCTATGGATGGAAATCCAATAAATATTTCTTTATTCATTCCCATAATTATTGTTGCAGCATTTGCAGGCGACAATACTAATTATTGGATAGGGCATTTCTTAGGGCATAAAGTGTATGAAAATAACTATCGGCTCATTAAAAGAGAATACCTTGATAAAACACACCGGTTTTATGAAAAACATGGTGCATCAACTCTTATTATTGCTCGGTTTATGCCTATTATCAGGACATTTGCTCCTTTTGTGGCCGGTGTTGGGACAATGAAATACCGCCGCTTTTATAAATTTAGTTTTATTGGAAATGTGCTTTGGGTTAGCATGTTTAGTCTTGCAGGTTTTTATTTTGGAAACTTGCCCACGGTTAAAAATAATTTTTCATTTGTAATCTTTGCTATAATTATTATATCTTTACTTCCTCCTGTTTTTACTGTTATTAAACAGAAATTCAACAAACAACGTTAATGAGGGTAATCCTATTTCTGGCATTAAGTTCATAAATTATAAAGAATTAAGTCTATTTTATTAGTATGAACAGTAAGTTAAAAACGAGTCATATTACAAAACTAACCTTAACGGGTTTAATAGTTACTTTAGGCATCGTTTATGGTGATCTTGGAACATCGCCATTATATGTTATGAAGGCGATAGTATCTGGCGCGACCGCAGGTATTAGTTCTGATTTTATTTTTGGTGCAATTTCGTGTATCATATGGACACTGACCTTGCAATCTACCCTGAAATATGTTTTAATTACGTTGAGAGCAGATAATAACGGTGAAGGAGGAATTTTTTCTTTATATGCATTGATAAGGAAAAAAAAGCGCTGGACTTTTGTTTTAGCAATAATAGGTGGAGCTGCCCTTTTAGCCGATGGTATAATAACCCCATCAATTACTGTTATATCTGCAGTGGAAGGTCTTAACCTTTTTAGTAATAGTATATCGGTAGTTCCTATAGCATTATTGATAATTACGGCAATATTTGTAATTCAACAATTTGGTACAAAATTATTGGGAGAATCGTTTGGCCCTATTATGTTTATCTGGTTTTTGATGCTTGGAGTGCTTGGCGTTAGTCAGATTGTTAATTATCCTCAGATTATTAATGCTTTTAATCCCTATTATGCCGTAAAATTATTGACAGAATACCCTGGGGGCTTTTTGTTGCTTGGAGCTGTTTTTCTGTGTACTACAGGCGCCGAAGCATTATATTCTGATCTTGGGCACTGTGGTTTAGCAAATATTAGAGTTACGTGGATTTATGTTAAAATTTGCTTGATTCTTAATTATTTAGGTCAAGGTGCCTGGGTATTAAACAATGTAGGCAAGATTGTGGGTGGTACGAATCCATTTTTTATGATTATGCCTCATTGGTTCTTGATAATTGGAGTATTTATTTCGACGGCTGCCGCAGTAATTGCCAGTCAGGCTTTAATCAGTGGGTCTTACACCATCATCAGCGAAGCTATATTATTGAATTTTTGGCCAAAAGTAAAAATATCTTATCCAACTACCATAAAAGGCCAAATGTATATTCCAAGTGTTAACTGGATACTTTATGCTGCCTGTGTTTGTGTTATTTTATTTTTTCAGGAATCCTCCAATATGGAAGCGGCTTATGGTTTGTCGATTACAATAACTATGTTAATGACTACCCTCTTGCTCTCTTTTTATCTTCGTTTACGCAAGATTCCAATTTTTTATATCGGAATTTTTCTCCTAACCTATTTATGCATCGAGGGATCGTTTTTAATTGCAAACCTGCATAAATTTTCTAAAGGCGGTTGGGTAACCATCCTGATTGCCGGAATTATCTTCTTTATCATGTTCGTATGGTATCGGGGCCGGAATATCAAAAAACAATTTACAGAGTTTGTAAAAGTTAGAAAATATTATCCCGTTTTAATTGATTTGTCCAAAGACGAAAGTATTCAAAAATATTCCACCAATCTGGTTTACATGACTAAAGCTAACTATAAATCAGATATTGAGCAAAAAATAATTTATTCAATCATTAATAAAAAGCCTAAACGGGCAGATTGTTATTGGTTTCTTCATCTTGATGTCCTTGATGAACCTCATACAATGGAATATAAAGTGGAAACACTAATTCCGGATGTGCTTATACGAGTTGATTTCAGGATAGGTTTTAAAGTTCAGCCGAGGGTAAATCTGTTTTTTAAACAAGTTCTTGAAGAACTGGTTAAAAATAACTGAACTTGATATGCTCAGTCATTATAGTTCCTCTCCGGAAGCATCATATTGCGGGTGATTTCCGTTTGTCATAATTGATCGTATTCAAAACTATGATTTTGATTTTTCACCTTTCGATCAGTTCATTATGGATATCTATTCGATACTGAAACGAATAGGAATTACCGATGTAAAAGCTATGGACTTGATACGAGCAATGTATTAGTAGAAAAAGGTGCCATTGGTAGTGGAAAGGAGAAGAACCGCCAAAATTAAAGCGTATTTATAACGGTGGAAAATTAAAAAATCCGCTTACCTAAAAATATTTTTCGGTTTTTATAGTTTAAGTATTAACAACTATTTGTTGAAAAATAATTGTACGTTAAGTATTCTACCTTCTATTTAGTATTTATTTTTATGATTTTAAACCAATCATCAATTATGATTCCAGCAATTATTTTACAAGTTACCCAAACTGCAGTTGCAGCGTCTGACACAATTCTGATACTATGGTGAAAGCTGCAAGTCCAAGCTGTAAATGTGCCAATAACACATCAACCCGTAAGCGAGTCACTTACCTTGCTCGATTTGTTAATGAAAGGAGGCCCGATCATGATTCCTATAGCCTTGCTTTCGGTTATTTCAATTTATGTTTTTATACAACGATATTTGCCATCCGGATGGCTTTAAAACAAGATGACAACTTCATGAATAATATCCGAGATTTTATTGTTGACGGACGAATTGAAGCCGCTTTATCTTTTTGTAAAAGCGCTAACCGTCCGATAGCCAGGATGATGGAAAAAGGAATTAAACGTATTGGACGTCCGCTCAAAGAAATTGAAGAATCCATTGAAATTGTTGGAAAGTTTGAAGTGTATAAGCTCGAAAAAAATATAATTATTCTTGCAATTGTTGCAGGAATTGCTCCAATGTTTGGCTTTATTGGAACAATTATTGGTGTAATTAAAATATTTCATGATATTTCTCTTGCAGGCGATGTAGAGCATTTCAACGGTTTCTGCAGGTTTATATACCAAAATGGTTTCCAGTGCTGCCGGATTGCTGGTGGGGATTGTTGCGTTTGTTGCTTATCACTGGCTAAATATTATGGTTGATAAAACCGTGCAGAAATTAGAACAAAACACTATGGAATTTATTGATTTATTGCAAGAACCAACAAATGAACCTAAGGAAAAAAAACAAAATTGTTGCCGAAGTTAGCACCTCTTCGATGAACGACATCATGTTTTTTTTGATGCTGTTTTTTTTGATTATGTCAACGCTATTAAATCCTAATGTAATTAAACTTACCTTACCAAACTTCCCGGCATAGTCAGGTAATTCATCAAAAGGAAATCACGATTTCGGTAACCAAAGACCTTCAATATTTTATTAATAACAAACCCATTGCTTTTAATATGCTGGAAAGCCAGCTTTCTGGTATGTTGTTGAATGATAAGAACGCAACCGTGATACTTCGGTGCGACAATTCATTATCTGTTCAGGATCTGGTTAATATGCTTGAGATTGGAAATAAGTTAAAAGTAAAAATGATTTTGGCAACCAAATCGCCTGATGGCACACAAAAGTAAAAATAGCGATACAAAAAATAATCTCTTGGGATTTTTCGGAACGACAATTTTTCACGGATTGCTGCTTCTGCTTCCTGATTTTTGTTGTGTTTAAAACACCTATTCCTCCTTATCCTGAGGAAGGCGGAGGCGGAAGTGGTTTGGGAATTGAGGTCAATTTAGGTAATTCTGATGAAGGAATGGGGATTAATCAACCCGAAGAATTGGCAATGCCTAATTTTACCGAACCTAAACGTCAAATGGTTCAGCCAGCAGAAGATGGACGGTGATACTAAAAAAACAAATACCCGTCGAAAAATTATTAACACAGGAAAACGACGAAATGTCTGTTCCGGAATCAGAAAAAAAAATAAAGTAACAAAAAGTCCCCCCAAAGAAGAACCTAAAGTTAATCCCAATGCACTCTAACAGAAAAAAAACAACTACAGGGAAATGAGGGTATTACAGGAAAACCTGGAGATCAGGGGAATCCAAATGGGAATGTGCATTCCAAAAATTATTCTGGTAACGGTGGAACCGGTAGCGGAGGGGGGTACCGGTGCGGCATAGGCGGTGGCAATGGCATTGGAATCGGTAGAGGAAGCTCAGCCATCCTATTCTCTTTCAGGTCGTCAGGCTAATTTTATTCCATTACCTGTCAGCCGATCCCGCGAACAGGGAAAAGTTGTTTGTAGCTATCACCGTTAATCGTAAGGGCGAAGTTACCAAAGCTGTAGCTGGGTGTGCGCGGTACTACAACTACGGATAATTCACTGTGGAAGCTTGCCGAACAGTCGGCACTCAAAGCTCGATTTGATCCCAAAGCCGAGGCTCCTGAAGAACAAAAAGGAACAATTACCTATATATTTATTACCCGAAATTAATGAATTTTATCAAATTTTCAGGAAAATAGTGGACTTGATTTTCTTATTTTTAGAGATAAAAAATCATAAAAACAATAAAATACGAATTTTCTTCCAAAGAATTAAACACATTAAATTAAATTTTACAGGAATATTCCGTCGCAATTTGAAAAATGTTTTTATCTTTGCAGCCTTAAAAATAAATCACTTTTAAAAAAGTAAAAAGGTAATTCTTATTATGATAATTGTACCAGTAAAAGAAGGCGAAAGCATTGACAGAGCACTCAAAAAATTGAAACGTAAATTTGAAAAAACCGGAGTTGTTAAAGAATTGCGCGAAAGACAAAATTCACCAAACCTTCGATAAAAGTCAGAGAACAGAGACTTAAGGCAATATACGTACAAAAGCTTCAACGCGATCTCGAAGTTTAATTTTTTCTGAAAATATTTCTATTTTCGATAAGAAGAAATTTGGTTTTATTAAAATATTGACGTAATTTTATCGTTCAAATTTTTTAGTGAATCGAGGTTTCTTCTTATTTGTTTATGCATGCTTCAAGATAGATTTATTCAGTATATCGAGTTCGAAAAAAGATATTCAAGGCACACAAGTTATAGCTTATAAGAAAGATTTAGCCCAATTTTTCATTTTCATCCAACAAAATTATTCCTTAAACCATCCCGGCGACATTACGTATGCAATGATTCGTCTATGGATTGTTGAATTGATGAATAATAAAATAGCTCCACGTTCGATTAACCGGAAACTTTCGACGTTAAAAACTTATTTCAATTTTTTGTTGAAAGAGAATCTGATTTCCGTTAATCCAATGGGCAAAATTATTTTACCCAGAATTTCCAGAAAACTTCCTTTTTTTATAGAAAAGGATAAAATGGATATGCTGTTTTCGAGAATTGATTTTGGCGAAGGCTTCGAGCATTACGTAACCGGTTGATCTTAGAATTGTTTTATGCAACCGGCATGCGCGAATCGGAATTGCTACAGTTGCAGGTGTCCGATATTGATTTTTCCAATTTGACATTAAAAGTTCTTGGGAAAAGAAATAAAGAAAGACTAATACCTTTTAGCATTCGTTTACGTAAATTAATTGATAATTATTTGTCGGAAAGGCAAAAACTTATTTCTAATCCAGTCGATAAAAATGGATTTTTATTTGTTTCTTCTTCCGGTAAACCACTTTATCCAAAATACATTTACCGCTTAGGTGGTTAAGTATTTAAGTATGATTACGTCGTTGGACAAAAAAAGTCCGCATGTTTTACGTCATACCTTTGCTACCCACATGTTAAATAATGGAGCCGATTTGAATGCGATTAAAGAATTACTCGGACATGCAAATTTATCAGCAACTCAGGTTTATACACATAATACTGTTGAAAAAACTGAAAACTATTTATAAACAAGCCCATCCACGGGCATAAAAAAGGAGGGAGTTATGAAGATAAACATTAATTCAGTTCATTTTAAATCAGATAAGAAATTAGATGACTTCATCAAAGAGAAAATTGAAAAATTATCAACTCTTTATGACGGAGTGTTAGGAAGTGATGTTAAATTAAAAATAGAGAAGTCGGAGAATCAGGAAAATAAGATAACTGAAATTCGATTGGATGTACGTGGTTATGATTTATTTGCAAAAAAACAAAGCAAAACATTTGAAGAAGCTACGGACGGTGCAGTAGAAGCTTTACGCCGACAACTGGCCAAACACAAAGAAAAATAAAAGGATTATAAAACGAATAACAATTTTAGTTTTCGTTTCTTGTAAGCTAACAAACAAGCATCAGACCAATTAAAAGTAAATTATTTTTGGAAGAGGAATAATATTTTTACTAAAATTTAAAATTTGTTTGTTGGTAAAGAAAACTTTCCTATTTTTGCAGTCCTTTTAAAAAGGGCTGCTTTTTTAATGTTTAATTAAGAAACAACCTAGGGATAGTGCCGATAAGCTCAATAAAAACAGAATGTTAGTGGAGTTTTTAGGGAGATATTTTTAAGAATAAATAGCATCGGTTTTTGTTTGTTGTGTAGATGTCGAGACGTCTTGATAATCTTAGAAACAATTTAAATTGTTATAAGTAGTTGAGATAAAATGTTTTGAATAATGAATGCCGATGTAGCTCAGCTGGCCAGAGCAGCTGATTTGTAATCAGCTGGTCGGGGGTTCGAATCCCTCCATCGGCTCGTTCTTTTTTTATTTAAAATAAACCAAATGGGGAGGTACCAGAGCGGTCAAATGGGGCAGACTGTAAATCTGTTGGCTAAGCCTTCGGAGGTTCGAATCCTCCCCTCCCCACATAATAGTTTTATTTTTTTTATTTTAATCAAATAGTATTTAAAAAACAGAACTAACGGAATTGCGGAAGTAGCTCATTTGGTAGAGCGACAGCCTTCCAAGCTGTAGGTGGCGGGTTCGAGCCCCGTTTTCCGCTCAAAGCAAATACCGATGTACTTGACTGACGGCAGGCAAAGATGAATTATAACAATACCCGAACACCAACAGGAGATTTACCGAGGCGAAGGGCAAGGGAAATGTACTTTAAGTTCAGTGTTGATTTTTATAACACTGAAAAAAGTTAGGAAATAAGCCGATGTAGCTCAGTGGTAGAGCACTTCCTTGGTAAGGAAGGGGTCACGAGTTCAAGTCTCGTCATTGGCTCAAAATATTTTAATCAATAAAATTGTAAATCATAAAACTTTGAACTAATATGGCAAAAGAAAAATTTGATCGTTCCAAACCTCACGTTAACGTTGGAACCATCGGTCACATTGACCACGGCAAAACCACCTTAACCGCTGCTATAACATTGGTTTTAGCCGATAAGGGATTATCCGAATTCAGAACATTCGACTCTATTGATAATGCACCTGAAGAAAAGGAAAGAGGTATTACTATTAATACAGCGCATATCGAATATTCAACAGCCAACCGTCATTATGCACACGTTGACTGCCCGGGACATGCTGACTATATTAAGAACATGGTAACTGGTGCAGCCCAGATGGATGGAGCTATTTTAGTAGTAGCTGCAACTGATGGACCTATGCCTCAAACTAACGAACACATTCTTTTGGCACGCCAGGTTGGTGTTCCTAAAATTGTTGTTTTTATGAATAAAGTTGACTTAGTTGATGACGAAGAACTTCTCGACTTGGTTGAAATGGAAATTCGTGAAAGATTATCTTTCTATGGATATGATGGAGACGCAACTCCAGTTATTCGTGGTTCAGCTCTTGGTGGACTTAATAAAGAACCTAAATGGGTTGAAAAAGTCATGGAATTGATGGATGCCGTAGATTCTTATATTCCATTACCAGTTCGTGCAATTGATAAAGATTTTCTGATGCCTATTGAAGACGTTTTCTCCATTACCGGACGTGGTACTGTAGCTACCGGAAGAATCGAAACTGGAGTTATCAACTCAAGCGACCCCGTAGATATTATTGGTATGGGTGCTGAAAAATTAAAATCCGTAGTTACCGGTGTAGAAATGTTCCGCAAAATACTCGATCGCGGAGAAGCTGGTGATAACGTAGGATTGTTGTTAAGAGGTATTGATAAAGAAGAAATTCGTCGTGGAATGGTTATTGCAAAACCAGGTTCCGTTAAACCTCACAAAAATTTCAAAGCAGAAGTATATATTCTTAAAAAAGAAGAAGGAGGCCGTCATACGCCGTTCCATAACAAATATCGTCCTCAGTTTTATTTCAGAACAACTGACGTTACCGGAGAAATCATGCTTCCTGAAGGAGTTGAAATGGTAATGCCTGGCGATAACATCAGCGTAGTAGTAAATCTGATTGCTGAAATAGCAATGAATAAAGGTTTACGGTTTGCTATCCGCGAAGGTGGACGTACGGTAGGTGCCGGTCAGGTTACAGAACTTATTGATTGATAATATTTACCGCCATATATCATAATATAAAGGTATTCCTTGTTTTAAGGAATGCCTTTATATGCTGTATTAATTAAGGTTTTATAATAACGAACGGGTGTAGCTCAACTGGTAGAGTGGCGGTCTCCAAAACCGTAGGCTGTGGGTTCGATTCCTACCACCCGTGCAAAATATTAGACTAAATGGCAAAACTTAAAGTTATCGAATACATCAAGGAAAGTTATGACGAATTATTGAATAAAGTTTCCTGGCCAACATGGAGTGAGCTGCAAAATAGTGCAATTGTAGTATCCATTGCTTCCCTAATAATCGCAGTTATCGTTTATTTGATGGATGTTTCATTCCAAACGCTTCTTCAGCAATTTTACAAATTGTTTTAGCAGCGAGTACTGTTTTATTCTAATATTGTGTTATTTGATAAATTATTTATCAATTTCAATCTGCAAGTATGAGCGAGCAAGTAAAAAAATGGTATGTTGTTAAAGCGATTAGTGGTGGAGAGAAAAAGGTTAAACTTTACATCGAAAGTGAAATAAATCGCTTAAATTTAAAAGAGTATGTTTCGCAAGTACTTATTCCAACCGAAAAAGTATATCAGGTTCGTAAAGGGAAAAAAATTAGCAAAGAACGCAGTTATCTTCCCGGTTACATATTGATTGAAGCTGTTTTGGTGGGTGAAATTCCGCACATTATTCGTAATGTTCCAGGAGTTTTGGGTTTTTTAGGTTCCAAAGATGTGCCTGTTGCTTTGCGGCAAGCCGAAGTAAATCGTATCTTAGGTAAGGTAGATGAACTTTCGGAACAAGGTGAAGAATTAAATGTGCCTTTTATTGTTGGAGAAAACGTAAAAGTGATAGATGGTCCATTTAATAGCTTTACTGGTATTATTGAGGAAATAAACGAAGAAAAGAAAAAACTAAAAGTTATGGTTAAAATTTTCGGACGAAAAACCCCTCTTGAGCTGAGTTTCATGCAAGTAGAAAAAGATTAATGATTGTCAATAATTATCAATTCATATTAACTCAAAAGCAAAATTCAAAAAATGGCAAAAGAAGTTAGTGGATTAATCAAATTACAAATTAAGGGCGGAGCTGCCAATCCTTCACCACCCGTAGGGCCTGCTTTAGGTTCTAAAGGGGTAAATATCATGGAGTTTTGCAAACAGTTTAATGCACGTACACAGGACCAAGCAGGGAAAGTGATACCCGTAATTATAACCGTTTACAAAGATAAATCTTTTGATTTTATTGTAAAAACTCCTCCTGTTGCAGTCCAATTATTGGAAGCAACAAAGCAGAAGAAAGGATCGGCCGAACCGAATCGCGTAAAAATCAGTTCCGTAAGTTGGGAACAGATAAAAGTCATTGCTGAACTTAAAATGGCAGACTTAAATGCTTTTACGGTTGAATCGGCAATGAAAATGGTTGCAGGCACTGCCCGTAGCATGGGAATTACCATTAGTGGCAATGCCCCATTTGCCGAAAGTTAATCCGAGGCAAAGGATTTGTATTATTATCTAGAGTCAAATCAAACCTTTAACAAATTGCGAAATGGTTAAACTGACAAAAAACAGAAAAGAAGTTTTAACAAAATTTGATAGGAACATAAACTATCCGATATCAGATGCTGTTAAAATTGTAAAAGATATAACCCGTACCAAATTCGACGCTTCAGTGGATATTGATATCCGCCTTGGAGTTGACCCGCGTAAAGCCAATCAAATGGTAAGAGGAATTGTTACTCTTCCACACGGAACCGGTAAAACGGTGAGAGTGTTAGTACTTTGCACGCCCGACAAAGAGCAGGAAGCATTAGATGCAGGAGCCGACTTTGTTGGTTTGGACGATTATATCAAGAAAATAAAAGAAGGCTGGACAGACGTGGATGTTGTTATTACTATGCCAAGTGTAATGCCCAAAGTTGGTGCGTTAGGTAAAATATTAGGCCCCAGGGGCTTGATGCCGAACCCCAAAACAGGTACCGTTACTATGGAAGTTGGTAAAGCCGTTCAGGAAGTTAAAGCCGGTAAAATTGATTTTAAGGTTGATAAATTTGGAATTGTACATGCCGGTATCGGAAAAGTATCCTTTGAAGCTGAAAAACTTGTAGATAATGCACGTGAACTACTTCAATCGATTATTAAACTGAAACCAGCATCGGCAAAAGGTACTTACATGAAAAGTGTTTTTATTTCCAGTACCATGAGCCCGGAATTCGTATTGACCAAAAATCAATAACCTTATAGTTTAAAAATTTTCTGACAAAATCGAGGAAAATAGATCATGAGAAAAGAAGAAAAAGATCAACTTATAAATTCTCTTACCGAAAGCATTAATGCTAACAATTATGTGTACATTACTGATATTGGCGACTTAAATGTTGAAAAGACGAGTAAATTACGCAGACTTTGTTTTAAAAGAAACGTTAAGTTGATTGTAGCAAAAAACACATTGCTTCGTAAAGCAATGGAACGTTCCAATAAAATTTTGAAGAACTTTTCCCGACTTTAAAAGGCTCTACCTCTATCATGATTTCTGATGGTGGAAATGTTCCGGCAAAGTTGATAAAAGAATTCAGAAAAACCAATCCAAAACCCATTCTCAAAGGCGCTTATGTTGAAGAAATGTCCTATATTGGTGATGACCAATTGGATTTTCTGATAAACGTAAAAAGCAAGAATGAACTTATTGGAGATATTATCGGACTGTTACAGTCGCCGGCTAAAAATGTTATTTCAGCTTTACAATCAGGTGGTAATAATTTGTCCGGTATTCTAAAAACATTATCAGAAAACCAGAATAAGGTAATATTTTAATAAAATTCCGGTAAAATACCGGAGAAAATAAACATTTAAAAACAATTTAAAAACGATAATAAAATGGCAGATTTAAAAGCGTTTGCAGAACAATTGGTTAACCTAACAGTTAAAGAAGTTAATGAATTAGCTAAAATTTTAAAAGACGAATACGGAATTGAACCTGCAGCAGCAGCTCCCGTAATGGTAGCCGGTGGAGCTACTCAGGAAGCCGCCGTAGAAGAAGAACAAACACAGTTTGACGTTATTCTGAAAGCAGCCGGTCAATCTAAATTAGCAGTTGTAAAATTAGTTAAAGAATTAACAAGCCTTGGTTTAAAAGAAGCAAAAGAATTAGTTGATGCTGCTCCTAAAGCTGTTAAGGAAGGAATCAGTAAAGACGAAGCTGAAGGACTAAAGAAAAGTTTAGAAGAAGCCGGAGCAGAGGTTGAGATTAAGTAAGAAGGTAATTTCTAAACAATTATAATATCAACAGATTGCTTGCCCTTTGGGGTGTAGCGATCTGTTGTATACTTATTTATACTGGTTGTATTTAAATTATTTTTACTTCTAACTTAAAACCATAACACCTTGACTTTGAATAACACCAATAGAATTAGTTTCGCATCAACTAAAATTCAGTCAGAATACCCCGACTTTCTTGATATTCAATTAAAGTCGTTTCAGGATTTTTTCCAACTGGAAACCAATCCCGAAAATCGTGTTAACGAGGGGCTATATAAAGTTTTTTCCGAAAACTTTCCAATTACTGATGCACGTAATAACTTTGTATTGGAGTTTTTGGATTATTTTGTTGATCCTCCCAGATATTCAATCGAAGAATGCGTAGAAAGAGGCTTGACTTACAGCGTGCCGTTAAAGGCAAAATTAAAACTTTATTGCACCGATCCCGAACACGAAGATTTTGAAACAATTATTCAGGATGTTTATTTGGGTATGATCCCTTATATGACACCCAAAGGCACTTTCGTGATTAATGGTGCCGAACGTGTAGTTGTTTCACAATTACATCGTTCGCCTGGTGTATTTTTCGGAACTAGTTTCCATGCTAATGGGCAACAGTTATATTCAGCCAGAATTATCCCGTTCAAAGGGTCGTGGATGGAATTTACCACTGACATCAACAACGTGATGTATGCCTATATTGATCGTAAAAAGAAATTGCCCGTTACTACATTACTTCGTGCCATTGGTTTTGAAAGTGATAAAGATATTCTCGAAATTTTTGACCTTGCCGAAGAAATAAAAGTAACTAAAGCCGGACTTAAAAAAGTAGTAGGCCGAAAATTGGCTGCCCGCGTCTTAAAAGCATGGATTGAAGACTTTGTTGATGAAGATACTGGTGAAGTCGTTTCCATTGAACGTACCGAAGTTATTCTTGATCGTGAAACCATATTGGAAAATCAACATATCGACCTGATTGTTGAAGCTGGAATTAAAACGGTACTTTTACACAGGGACGATCCTGAGTCAATCGATTACTCTATTATATTTAACACGTTACAAAAAGATACGGCAAATTCAGAAAAAGAAGCCGTTGAATTTATATACAGGCAACTTCGCAATGCCGAACCCCCTGACGAAGAAACAGCCCGTGAATTATTGATAAATTATTCTTTTCCGACAAACGCTATGATTTAGGAGATGTCGGACGTTATCGAATTAATAAAAAATTATCACTTACCACACCGCTTGATATTCGCGTACTTACCAAAGAAGATATTATATCTATTATCAAATACCTCATTGGTCTTATCAATTCCCGAACCGAAGTGGATGATATCGACCATTTGAGCAACCGTAGAATACGAACGGTTGGTGAACAATTATATAATCAATTTGGTGTTGGTCTTGCACGTATGGCTCGTACCATACGCGAAAGAATGAATGTTAGGGATAATGAAGTATTTACCCCTACCGATTTAATCAATGCCAAAACCCTTTCATCGGTCATCAATTCATTTTTTGGAACCAATGCACTTTCTCAGTTCATGGATCAAACCAATCCTTTGGCCGAGCTTACACATAAACGTAGGATATCTGCATTAGGTCCCGGTGGTTTGTCAAGAGAAAGAGCTGGATTTGAGGTTCGCGACGTGCATTATACCCATTATGGCCGTTTGTGTACTATCGAAACTCCCGAAGGACCAAATATCGGATTAATTTCTTCACTTTGTGTTTATGCAAAAATAAATAAACTTGGTTTTATTGAAACGCCTTACAAGCATGTGATTAATGGAAAGTATCGTTGGATGAACCACCGGTATATCTGAGTGCTGAAGAAGAAGAAAATAAAATCATTGCTCAGGCATGCACCGAAATGGAAGACGATGGCACATTTAGGGATGATAAAATCAAGGTAAGATATCTTGCCGATTATCCTATTGTGGAAAAGGAAAAGGTGGATATGATAGACATAGCACCTAACCAAATTGCTTCTATTGCCGCTTCACTTATTCCTTTCCTCGAACATGATGATGCTAACCGTGCCTTGATGGGATCAAATATGATGCGCCAGGCTGTGCCTTTGATGAATCCTGAACGGCCTATTGTCGGTACCGGTATCGAATCAAGCGTAGCTGAAGATTCCCGCGTACTTGTCAATGCTGAAGGAGATGGCATAGTAGAATATGTAGATGCTACTCAAATAACCATTCGTTATACCCGTATTGAAAAGGAAAAACTGGTTAGTTTTGATGATGATGTAAAAACCTATAATCTGACAAAATTTAGTCGAACCAATCAAAATACTTCTGTTAATTTGCGCCCGATTGTTAGAAAAGGCGACAAGGTTGTAAAAGGCCAGGTATTATGTGAAGGTTATGGTACTCAAAATGGTGAGCTTGCTCTTGGTCGCAATTTAATGGTTGCTTTTATGCCTTGGAAGGGCTATAACTTTGAGGATGCCATTGTAATATCGGAACGTGTAGTTAGCGAAGATATTTTTACATCCATCCATATCGAAGAATTTACCCTTGAAGTAAGAGATACCAAACGCGGGATAGAAGAACTTACCAACGATATTCCCAATGTCAGTGCTGAAGCTACTAAGGATTTAGATGATAATGGATTAATCAGAATCGGGGCCGAAGTTAATGAGGGCGACATCCTTATTGGTAAAATTACACCCAAAGGCGAAAGCGACCCAACTCCTGAAGAAAAATTACTTCGTGCAATATTTGGTGACAAAGCCGGTGATGTAAAAGATGCTTCTCTCAAAGCTCCTCCTTCGATGAAGGGAGTTGTGGTTGATAAAAAACTCTTCTCACGCATTATTAAAGATCGTAAAACAAAAGTTAAAGAAAAAGATGTTATCAAAAAGTTAGATGATGATTTTCTGAAAGATAGTGAATTATTAAAGACTAAACTTGTTGATAAACTTTTGATTCTGGTAAGCGGAAAATCTTGTCAGGGAATATATAATAATTTCAAAGATGAACTTGTACCTAAAAAAGCAAAGTTACTCAAAAATTATTAATGGGAATTGATTATTCCAATGTTAATCCCAATAAATGGACTTCGGATAAAGAGAAAAACGATCTGATAAAGGAGCTTATTAATAATTATAATATTAAGCACAAGGAAATACTGGGTATATACAACCGCAAAAGTTTGTAGCGTCTGTTGGCGATGAATTGCCAAGTGGCATTATAAAATGGCCAAAGTATATGTTGCCAAAAAACGCAAACTCAAAGTTGGCGATAAAATGGCTGGACGCCACGGAAACAAGGGTATCGTTGCCAGAATTGTTCGCCGGGAAGATATGCCATTCCTTGAAGATGGAACTCCTGTGGACATCGTATTGAATCCATTGGGCGTACCATCACGTATGAACCTTGGTCAGATTTATGAAACCGTTTTAGGTTGGGCTGGACATAAGTTAAATAAAACATTTGCCACTCCCATTTTTGACGGTGCATCAATTCAGGAAATTAACCAATATTTAGACGAGGCAAACCTCCCACATAACGGTAGAACCTATCTGTATGATGGCGGTACGGGCGAACGTTTTGACCAACCCGCAACCGTTGGCTATATTTATATGATGAAATTACATCATATGGTTGATGATAAAATGCATGCCCGTTCTATTGGTCCGTACTCACTTATTACTCAGCAACCTCTTGGAGGTAAAGCTCAATTTGGTGGTCAGCGTTTTGGTGAAATGGAAATGTGGGCTTTAGAAGCTTTTGGAGCTTCCAATATCCTTCAGGAAGTTGATACCATCAAGTCGGACGATGTGATAGGAAGAGCCAAAGCATACGAAGCCATAGTCAAAGGAGAAAATATGCCTACTCCAGGTATACCTGAATCCTTTAACGTTCTGATTCATGAGTTGAGAGGTCTTTGCCTGAATATAACTTTTGAATAAATTGTGCGCCGGTAACACATCCGTTTATACACGGTGTGTTACCTCTTATTATAGTATAAGATTTGATATTTTTTTGAGCCTTGTTATCTGACATTGTAAAATAAACTAAAAAATGGCTTTCAGAAAAGAAAACACACCAAACAGTATTTTTTCCAGTATTACTATTAGTCTGGCATCACCCGAAACAATATTAGAACGTTCGAGTGGGGAAGTTTTAAAACCCGAAACAATTAATTACCGGACCTACAAACCCGAACGCGACGGCTTATTCTGCGAACGCATTTTTGGTCCGGTCAAAGATTGGGAATGCCATTGCGGAAAATATAAAAGAATTAGATATAAGGGTATTGTTTGCGATCGCTGCGGTGTAGAAGTAACCGAAAAAAAAGTACGTCGTGAACGAATGGGGCATATTCAATTGGTAGTTCCCGTTGCACATATCTGGTTTTTCCGTTCCCTGCCCAATAAAATAGGCGCCCTTTTAGGACTCCCAACAAAAAAACTTGATACGATCATTTATTACGAAAAATATGTTGTAATAAATCCTGGTATCAAAAAAGATGATGGAATAAACTATCTTGATTTTCTTTCAGAAGAAGAATATTTTGATGTCATAGATAAGCTTCCAAAAGAAAATCAATATCTTAATGATGATGATCCTGATAAGTTTATCGCGAAAATGGGTGCCGAGGCTTTATATGATTTGCTTTCACGTATAGATTTGGATCAGGTATCATATGATTTGCGCAATAAAGCAAACACTGAAACTTCCCAACAACGTAAGCAAGATGCCCTCAAGCGTTTACATGTTTTTGAAGCATTCCGCGATGCCCAAAAACGTATAGAAAACCGCCCCGAATGGATGGTTATTAAAGTTGTTCCGGTTATTCCACCCGAATTACGTCCATTAGTTCCTTTGGATGGTGGCAGGTTTGCTACTTCCGATTTAAACGACCTTTATCGTCGGGTAATCATCCGTAACAATCGTCTTAAACGTTTGATCGAAATAAAAGCTCCTGATGTTATTATGCGTAATGAAAACGTATGCTTCAGGAAGCCGTTGACTCATTGCTCGATAATTCACGTAAGGCAAGTTCAGTTAAAACTGATTCTAACCGTGTACTTAAATCATTAAGCGATAGTTTAAAAGGCAAACAGGGACGTTTTCGTCAGAATTTGCTCGGAAAACGTGTTGACTATTCGGGACGTTCGGTTATCGTCGTTGGCCCCGAACTTCATTTGAATGAATGTGGTTTGCCTAAAGATATGGCATCTGAATTATTCAAGCCATTCATTATCCGTAAGATGCTTGAAAGAGGCATTGTAAAAACCGTTAAATCCGCCAAAAAAATTGTTGACCGCAAGGATCCTGTTGTTTGGGATATTCTTGAAAATATTTTGAAAGGCCATCCGGTAATGCTTAACCGTGCTCCAACCCTGCACCGTTTGGGTATACAGGCTTTTCAGCCTAAACTTATTGAAGGAAAGGCTATTCAATTGCATCCTTTGGTTTGTACTGCTTTCAATGCCGATTTCGATGGCGACCAGATGGCCGTTCATGTTCCTTTGGGAAATGCTGCCATACTCGAAGCTCAGATTTTGATGCTTGCTTCTCATAATATTTTGAATCCGGCCAATGGAGCTCCCATTACCGTTCCATCTCAGGATATGGTACTTGGACTTTATTATATGACCAAAGCCCGTCTTTCCGAGGAAGGTCATATTGTAAAAGGCGAGGGCATGAAATTTTATTCTCCTCAGGAAGTAATTATTGCCTATAACGAAAAACGTGTTGACCTTCACGCTACGATTCAGGTTCGTACCAAAACAGTAGAAGATGGAAAACCCGTGATAAAAATGATAGATACTACCGTTGGACGTGTATTATTTAATCAGGTAGTTCCGGAAGAATACGGTTATATAAACCAATTGCTTACAAAGAAAGCGCTTCGCGATATCATTGGTGATATTTTAAAGAAAACCAATAACCAAAAAGCCGCTAATTTCCTCGATGATATTAAAAATCTTGGTTATACGATGGCTTTCAAGGGTGGACTTTCCTTTAACCTTGGTGATGTTATCATCCCCGAAGCTAAAGAATCACTTATTCATGATGCAAATGCGGAAGTAGATGAAGTAATGAGCAATTACAACATGGGATTTATTACCAACAATGAACGATATAATCAGATTATTGATATTTGGACTCATTGTAATTCATCACTTACCAATACATTGATGAAGCAACTTGCAAAAAATCAACAGGGATTTAATCCTGTTTATATGATGCTTGATTCGGGTGCCCGTGGTTCTAAAGAACAAATCCGTCAGCTTTCAGGAATGAGGGGCTTGATGGCAAAACCTCAAAAATCGGGTGCTTCCGGTGGCGAAATCATCGAAAATCCTATTCTTTCCAATTTTAAGGAAGGACTTTCGGTTCTCGAGTACTTTATTTCAACGCACGGTGCCCGTAAAGGGTTGGCCGATACTGCTCTGAAAACTGCTGATGCTGGTTATCTTACACGTCGTCTGGTGGATGTTTCTCAGGATGTTATTATTACCGAAGAGGACTGTGGTACCCTTCGCGGCTTGCCAACGACTGCTTTGAAAAAGAATGAAGAAGTTGTTGAAACATTATATGAGAGAATTTTAGGACGTACTACATTACATGATATTTATCACCCTCAAACTGGTGCCCTTATTGTTAAAGCCGGTGAAGAATTAACGGAAGAAATTTGTGAAATCATCGAACATTCACCCATAGAATCCGTTGAAATTCGTTCAGTTTTAACTTGCGAATCAAAGCACGGAGTGTGTACAAGATGTTACGGACGTAATCTTGCAACCGGACACCTTGTTCAAAAAGGTGAAGCTGTAGGTGTTATTGCGGCTCAATCCATTGGCGAGCCTGGAACACAGCTTACGTTGCGTACATTTCACGTCGGTGGTGTGGCTGGTGCCAATATTGCTTCATCTTCCCGTATTACTTCTAAATATGCAGGTCAACTCGAAATTGATGAATTACGTAGCATAGAATATACCAATGCCGAAGGTAAGGTATATGATATTGTTTTAGGTCGTTCGGCTGAAATGAGAATCGTTGATGTAAATACAAAAATTATTCTTACTTCAGGTAATATTCCTTATGGTGCTAACCTGTACTTTAAAAACGGAGATGATATTCAAAAAGGTGATTTAATCAGCGATTGGGATCCTTATAATGCAGTTATTTTATCGGAAGTCAGTGGTAAAATAACATTTGATAATATCATTGAAAATGTTACCTATAGGGTGGAATCTGATGATCAGACAGGATATCACGATAAAGTAATTATCGAATCACGTCAGAAGACAAAAAATCCATCAATCAGAATTTTATCACCATCAGGTGAAGAAATCAGAACCTATGATATTCCTGTAGGATCACACATTGTTGTGGAAGATGGCAATACGATCAAAGCCGGTGAATTATTGGTAAAAATCCCACGTGCCGTTGGTAAAGCCGGCGATATCACAGGTGGTTTACCACGCGTTACCGAACTCTTTGAAGCTCGTAATCCTTCCGATCCGGCTATTGTTTCGGAAATTGATGGTGTGGTTTCGTTTGCTAAAAAATTGAAACGTGGTAACCGTGAGGTAATCATAACCTCCAAAACTGGCGAGGAAAAAAGTTATCTCATTCCTACGTCCAAACAGATTTTGGCACAGGAAAACGATTATGTCAAAGCGGGTACTCCGCTTTCGGAAGGCGCTATGACTCCTGCTGATATTCTTGCAATTAAAGGACCGATGAAAGTTCAGGAATATATCGTTAATGAAATTCAGGAAGTATATCGTTTGCAAGGTGTAAAAATTAACGATAAACATTTTGAAGTTATCGTGCGCCAAATGATGCGTAAAGTAGAAGTGGAAGATCCGGGTGATACCAAATTTCTTGAAGGAGAATTAGTTAATAAAATTGATTTCCAAGAAGAAAACGATGAAATATTCGGTAAAAAAGTAGTGGAAAACCCTGGCGATTCCGTAAACTTTAAAGCAGGACAGATTATCAGTGCACGTAAGCTTCGCGATGAAAATTCGTTGCTTAAACGTAAAGATAAAAAACTGGTTGAAGCCCGTGATGCTAAATCGGCTACTGCTTTTCAGGTTCTGCAAGGCATTACCAAAGCATCTCTGCAAACCAAGAGCTTTATTTCGGCTGCATCATTCCAGGAAACAACTAAAGTACTTACAGTCGCTGCCATAAGCGCTAAACGTGATGACCTGCTTGGTTTGAAGGAAAATGTTATTGTAGGACATAAAATTCCGGCAGGAACAGGCTTACGCGAATACGACAACCTTATTGTTGGCTCAAAAGAAGAATATGATACCCTTATGGCATCAAAAATGAATAATCATAAAAATTTGTCTAAAATGAATAAACCAGAAAATCAGAATCAATTAAATATTGAACTTAGTGAAGAAATTGCCGAAGGTATATATTCTAATTTAGCAGTTATCACTCATTCAAACTCGGAATTTCTTATCGATTTTGTTAAAATGATGCCAGGCATTCCGAAAGCTAAGGTGAAATCAAGAATTATTTTGACCCCTCAGCATGCTAAACGGTTATATCGGGCATTAAAAGAAAATCTTGCCAAATATGAATCGGTGCATGGTAGTATTAAAGACGACATGGAAGGTTTTCCATTACCTATTACCGGGCCAACGGCTCAGGCATAATCTCTTAAGATTAAGTTAAAATCCTGATTCCGAGTTTTCCGGATCAGGATTTTTTTAGATTTTTTCAGATATTTTTCGCACTATTTTTACAATTATAGTTCGCGGGGTAATCCGGTTGGCAAATACCATTAATTTGTTCAGCCATCCATAAATAACCATAGTTTTACCTTTCATTAAAGCTTTGTAGCCAAACAATGCAACATCTGATGCAATGGCAGGTTTTATGGTTTTAAATAAGCCGGATTCCTGCAACAAAGCCGCTTTTTCAAATCCCGTGTGGGTTGGTCCGGGACATAAGGTTGTAATCGTTACACCAGTTCCTTGCAATTCGTTGGATAGAGCTTCGGAAAACGACAAAACATAAGCTTTGCTTGCATAATAGACAGCCATCAAAGGACCCGGCTGAAACGCAGCCGTAGACGCAATATTTAATATTTTACCCTTGCCCCGAGCCACCATTTCTTTGACAAAAAATTTTGTCATTACAGTTAAAGCTTTAATGTTAAGGTCAATCATTTCTATTTCTTTTTGAATAGCCGTTTCGGTAAAAAAACCAAAATTCCCAAAACCAGCGTTGTTGATCAAAACATCAACAATAAGATTATTTTGACGGATAAATTCAAAAATTTCATCAGTAGTCGAAGGTTGGGATAAATCTTTTGCCTGTATTAAAACCTTGATAGCGTATTGTATTTCTAATTCAGATGCAATGCTTTTCAGTTTGTTTTCACTACGGGCAATTAATAGCAGATTATAGTTGTCCTTTGCCAGCAAACGGGCAAATTCCAACCCCATTCCTCCGGAAGCTCCGGTAACGAGTGCAAAATTTTTTTCCATAACTTTGTTTTTAATTATTGTTTATTTTTTCTTCTTTATCCAATCCTCTCTTAAATCCATCAGCAACCAGTTTGAGATATAATGTTTCCCTTTTCCTTTTTTATTAGTTCGATAAACTTTTTAATACCATAGGGTTCGTTGCCATTGGCATGGATTAGCACGATACTTCCTTCGGTAGGTGTTTGATTTTTGGCAAGCCAGGCATCACTGCCAACAGGTATTAAGCCAAAACTGGTAACCTTGTTAAATAGGGCGGTATCGGAAACCAAGCCCGGAAAACGGAAAAAACAGAGGGAAGTAAATTCTGTTCAATCATTAATTTTTCGTTTTCCCAGAATTTCAAAAGAGATGTTAGTACCTTTTCGAGCATAAAATTTTGTGTGAGCGGTAATTTCTTGCTCGTTCGATGATTATAGGTATGATTGATCCAAAGTACAGCTATTTTATTTCTTCTGATCAGTTTCTGGAGCCAGGCAAGATCGTCGGGATGTTTTTTTATCCATACACCGGTTACCGAAATGGCAAGAGGTACCGGTGATTCCACATTCCCACATTCTTCCATGATTCAGTGAAAACAACACGGTCCAAAGGCCGCTGCGATGGACATAAATCTATGGTCAGGAAAACACCTTTGCCTGTTGGATTTAGATGGGTAATGCCGGCATCCTGTACAGCCTGATCGTTGGTTTTCACTAATCTCAGACTCTTGATATAGGGCGTATGTTCCAGTTTCGATGCGATGTCTGAAAAACTTCCGGTCGTTCGAATAGCCAACTTTCGCGCTTCAAAAATTCGGCTGGATAAACTGAACGGATCAACGGCAAGATAATGCGTTTTACCATTTTGAATAAACTTCCGTAGAACAACATACGGTTGTTTCGTTGTTGAAGTGAAAGCCAGGGCATAATATGACTGATAATCGCTGATGGTTTGTCCGGAAAGAGAAATGCTAAAGAGTAGGACAACAAAAAGTAGTAATCGCTTCATTAAAAAGTACACAGGTGTAAATGTAGATGATTATTCGATAAAATTATTCTTCGGATTTCTCTTTCCGTTTTTTGAAATATTGATAAACCATCAAAGCGGTTAAGCTTCCGAAAACGGAATAAATCAATACCCGTTTAAAGGGTTTCTTTTCCGGGTTGTTTTGTATTTGCCGGAACAAATATTTTATTCCCAATGGCAGCAAATACCCTAATATTTCCGATGTTTTGTCCTTTTCGCCAAAAAGACTGCTTAGTCTTTCATTGGAATTGAATAATAGTTTGGTTATGTCTGTTTTGTCGGAAATTGATTTTTCAGTTGTATTCAACTTTTGCTGAAGCCGGAGTTTCCGTTTACGGATATCTTCGAGGGAATGGATGTTGCTAAATATCGTCGTCTTCATCTTCCTCCTCTCTGTGCCGGTTCAAAAGTAATTGAATAAGTTTTTTACTCAATGGCTTAGTAATTAAAGTCTTTCTGAAATAATGAAAATCAGTAAAAGAAGAATATATAAACCAGTAACGGTAAGAAAACCTAAGCCCGGATTATTCCAATATGTACCTAAAAAGTTAGCCAGGGCAAAGGAAAGGAAGAATAAAATAACAGATACCAGCATTACGATAATGATAACCTGAAGTATCAGGCTGATGACAACGATAATTTTTTCGGTAATATCCAACCGCGCGATGTTGTATCGGGTTTCCAAATACGTTTTGATTTCTTTAAATAGTGAAAGCATAAAATCTCATTTTAAAGGAAGTAAAAAGCAAAACCAGCTATGGAAGCCGGTTTTGCCTTATTTGTTTAAGCCGGTTCTTCGTCTTTAATTTCTTTTTCTTTGCGAAGAGCTTTTTTCGCTTTTGCACTCAAATCGTTAAACGAATCCTTGACTTTTTTACGGGTGTTTTCGCCTTTATCAGGTGCGAGTAATAACCCGGCAGCAACTCCGGCAGCAGCTCCAACGATGAGGGAGAGCAATACTTTTGATAAATCTTTCATAGCTGTTTAGTTTTAGTTGGGTTATGGTTGATTAAAATGGTGATGTAAAAGTACAATAAATTATTGCCGAAAGCAAGTTTTTTAAATATCTTTAACAAAAGCTCCCGATTCGGGTACCGAATACGAAGGTAAACCAAGGTATTGGCACTGCTGCTGCCATTTTTTAATTTTATACAACGGATTGGAAGAATCAAAAATCAGCATTCCAGGATCGTATTGATGGAGTAAATCGGAAATTTTGAGCTCAGGGCTATGCGATATGATAAGGTAATTTACTTTTAATTTACACGGAATAGCAACTTTATGGAATGAAGGGTCGATAACGACAAAACGCTGATTACCCAACTGAACGAAATGGCCTTTTTTAAAAATATGGCCAATGGTAAGCTGCTGGTGGTCCGAAACGGGAAGCGCATAATGTTTTCGCAATCCCAGGGCAAACCAGTTATTCTGAATATTGAAAGATAGCGCCTTGTTGTCGCTGAAAAGGGAAGTGTCAGTTAAAAACAGGTGCTGTTTCCCGTCGATAAAATCAAAAGCCGATGACTTTTTGACGCTGTAAACGATAAACTTCTGCTGATTTGTCTGCTGAACCGTCCGGACAAAGAAAGAAATAACCAGCACAAATAATCCGGCTAAGGCTAAACGGAAATAAATCTTTTGGAAAACCTGGAAATAAACGATCAGGCTAAAGATGATCAGATAGCACAAAAACATTTCGACCCTGGAAATGAAAATATGCTGAAACATGGCAAAGGGAAGTTCCTCGATATATTTTACGGTAAAGTTTAAGGCCGTCAGCAACCAAACCATCAGGTGTGAAAAGAAATGACTTAACCAGGCAATGGGCGACGTTAGAAGAACAAGCATACCCGAATAGATCACGAGGCTTGAGAGGGGAATAGCGATGAGGTTGGTGATCAGAAAATAGTTGGGAAACTGATGGAAATAAAACAGTGAAAGCGGAAAGGTTGTCATTTGGGCTGCGATGGAAACGGCAATCAATTGCCAGATTTGATCGAGGAGGCGGTTTTCGGGCAACCACAGGTTGTAAATATTGCGTTGAAGCATCGCGATACCGGCAACGGCAAGGTAAGAAAGCTGGAATCCCACATCGGTAATAAACCAGGGATTTACAAGCAACAGAAAAAAGCCGAAGCAGCTAATGAATTATAAATGTTGGCATGCCGGTTCAGGATATTTCCCATGATCACAAAGCTGAACATGGTTGTGGCACGAAGCACCGCCGGCGACAAACCCGTGAGCAACGCATAATACCAGATACAGGCAAAAAGCATCAGTTCTTTGATAATCCTGGTGCTCCGGCGTTTGTTCATAAAAATAAAAGATAATTCAGCACCAGGTAAATCACGCCCACGTGCAGTCCCGAGACCGAAAGGATATGCATGGCTCCCGAGCCGGAATATTCCTTCATCAGATCGGCATCCAGCTTATCGGTATAGCCCAGGATTAATGCCGAACCAACAGCATATTCTTTGCCGCGGATGCCGTTTTGCTCAAATATCCTGAGAAATTTATCGCGCAGACGGTAGGCAAAGGCATACAGCGGCGAGCCTTCTCCCGATTTCAGCTTTTTCCAGTTTTGCGGATAGGCGAAAGCCTGATGATAAACTCCTTTATTAGCCAGATAATTTTGGTAATCGAACTGCCAGGGGTTGTATGGTGGCTTGACATTGCTAAGTTTTGCATCAAGTATCAGGCAGTCGCCATAGCGTAAGGCCGACGATAACGTATCTTTCCCGAAATAAACGATGGCCTTGCCACGGGTAGCCACCCAGCGATCTTTTTTAGTTATTCCGGTTACCATGACTACCGCTTTGTTGGAATTATCCTTTTCCTGGATAGGTTCCGTGAGCCGGGCTGTCCATAAATCACCAAATTGGTAGCATTTTCCAAAGAAAGTGTTGTGTAGTTTTTCGGTTTTTAGCCGGGTTAACTCATAACCACACATCATGATTGCGAGAAACAAACCGCATCCGAATATCCATCGCTTGCGCCAGTTCAAATAACGCCACGATAATAACGCCAGAGCGATGACTACGATTAACGAAGCCAAAACGTATCCCGGCGGGAGAGATGCTCTCCCGCCAATCGAGGCGACTGCGATTCCTGCAATCAATGGCAGCAGAAGCCTTACAAAAGGATATTGATGAAACGAGTTCAACATACCTGCTGATATTGACAGGCTAAAGATACAAAAAATACTGCTGTTTGCCCTTATTTTTGAGCAAGAAATTTGGCTATTTTTTCAGCTTTGTTACGAAACGAAGGCGATTTATCGTATTGAAGGCGGATTTCGATGACGGCTTCCAGTTCGTAACGCAGATCGGGTTCTTTTTTTGCCATTTTAGCAATGATGTCCATGCAATAGTAGCAAAGCGCCGGATTTTCGGCAGGGTTCGTCAGCCAGCGGAAACAAGCATCGAGTAACAGACCGGGGTCGCCAATATCGGCTATGGGAATAAATTCGGCAAATATCTTCAAAAAATTGCGTTTTACGCCGTCGATCTTTGAATGGAGCATTACATCCATTGCCTTGGACAAGTGAGGGTAGATAAGCCGGGGATTTTTTTCGCAGCAAAGCTGAATGGCGCGTGCAGCCCGCATATTGAGGGGATAAGGACGGGTAAAGGTAAGTGTAAATACTTCTTCGAAATGTGCCGGATTGTTGTCTATCATCGTTACTACCATGTCGGCAACTGCCCGTTCGCTTCCCATTTGCAGGGTTTCGATAAAATCCATTATTGGTTTGTTTTCGGAGGGCGAAAGTAGTGAAAAATTTTGCTGTAATAATTGATAGACATTCCATTTTTTCAAAAAATGGAATGTCTTTTTCCCAAAGATATCTGAGAAATTTTGTGTATATTTGTAACTATAAAAAAGTAATGCTATGAAACGGATACTTACCCTTGTTTTATTATTTCTTAGCTTTGGAGGGCTTGCGCAATCCTCCATTTTTGCGGTAGTTGACGGCAACAATGTAACCCTGTGGCAAACGAATACCGAACGCAACTGTGGCTCGCGGCACGGAGCGGCGATAACTCTCGAAAATAACCATATTAACTGGTATCAGGTGGATACGGGAGGCGTAGCTAATTGTTTTTGTACTTTTAATTTGTCGGTTACTCTGGGTCCACTGCCTGCCGGAGAATATACGGCGGATGTTTATGGTATTGAACGGGTAAACCCTATAGACACGATCTACCAGGGCTCGACAAGTTTTGTGATTTCTTCCCGTAGCCTGGCAGATACATTGATTGTTCAGCATGTTTTTCAAAGCGAATGCGGAACTACTTACCTACCGGAGTTTTCTCTCAGGGAAACATCTATGACTATACAGCCCAACCCTTTTTCGGAAACGACTGATATTACCATTTCGGCTAATCGGGCAGCTAACGGCTTACAATTGGATATTTATACGTTGACCGGAAAAAAGTATGGTCAATAACGGGAATAAATGCCGGTAGGGAAACCGTGAAATGGGACGGAAAGGATGATAAGGGACGATCCTTGCCAAAGGGAATATATTTTTGTCAGCTCACCACCGCTGACGGCCGGCTTCTGGGAACGGTAAAAGTGGTGAAATTGTAAAATGTCCGGTTTATAGCTTATCCGTAGCCATTGATGGTTAGCCAGAGCCATTTATTTGCAATCCTAAGCCCTCAATAGCTGGCCAGAGCCATTTATTTGCAATCCTAAGCCCTCGGTAGCCGGCCAGAGCCATTTATTTGTAATCCTAAGCCCTCGATAGCTGGCCAGAGCCATTTATTTACAATCCTAAGCCATCAGCAGCCAGCCAGAGTTATTTATTTACAATCCTAAGCCCTTAATAGCTTTTCAGAGGCATTCGATAGATCG
>Ga0268356_10876_pt1 | contig 34733 bp, 28 predicted proteins | sample BioMet10_FD_194415 | JGI IMG/M metagenome (GOLD analysis project Ga0268356, IMG submission 194415) | Sewage microbial communities from Oakland, California, United States - Biofuel 10 (PacBio Assembly) | ecosystem: Engineered > Wastewater > Sewage > Unclassified | place: USA: California | collected...
GGTTCTCGCAGAAGCGAAGGGCAGCGCGGACCTTGGGGGCCATGTGTCTTTCCAAACTCACCGGCATCGAGAAGGGCATGGATCTCAGGTACGGTCACGTCACCGAGAGGGCCGCTCGTCCTTCCCGCCAAAACCCGTGCAGACATTGTCCACGTCCGGTGAGAAAGACAGCTCATCGGCATTGCAGTCGTCGCCAAGGAGCTCGGCGGCTAGTCCTTCTCGATGACGGCAGGAATGCCCCATAACAGCCCTTATCATCAGGGTCTCGAATGACAGGAATGCCTCCCCCACCGCAGGCGATGACGATGAAGTCGTTGTCGAGGAGGTTGAGGATGCTCTCGAACTCTACGATGCGCCGCGGCCGAGGACTGGCGACCACGCGTCGGAAAACCCACGGCCGTCGTCGACGAACCTGAAGTCGGGATGCTGCGCTGACTGGGCATCTGCCTGCGCCTTGGTGAGGTGCGGGCCAATCTGCTTGGTCGGTTGGCGAGCGAGGGGGTCATCGGGCTCCACCTCGATCGCGTGATGACGGTGGCCACGTGCCATTTTCTTATCACCCTTGTGCATCTCGGCCGCCGATGGCCTGCTGGAACGGTGGTAGCCAATGTAGCTCTGCGTCATCGCCTCCGCACTACGGGCAGGTCGATGACGGGGATGTCCTTGGTCATCGGTTGCGCGCGACGCCAAAGGGCGCGCTGTGGACCATCCGTGACCGCGGTCCGTTGCCCACTGGGTGATGTAGACCCTCGGCGTTGTGTCGATTGCCTCGAAGCAGTAGCGGCGCACCATCTCGTATGCGGCATGAGCTTGGCGGTCGAAGCACCATCGCCGAGGGCGAGTGCCACCAAGCGGTGAGATGAACCGATGCGCCTGGGTCTTGTCGGTCCTTGCTGGGTGACGGGCATGTTCCTTCTTCCCCTCGAGGGGTTGCCATGCTTAGTGTAGTGGATGCGCGTGCTCGGAGGTGCCCCTCACGGCCTCCGGGCGCCCTCTCGAGCGAGCCGATGATGGGCCGTGCCGGTCGGGCGGCCCTCGCAGAAGCGGATCGCCGCGCGGACCTTGGGCTCCATGGAGCCCTCCCGAACTGGCCCTCGTCGGCGTACGCGCGGGCCTGGGCGACGGTAAGGGTCGGAGAGGTCCCTCTGGTTTCTTCTTGCCGAAGTTGACGGCGACGCGGTCGACGGCGGTGAGCAGCACGAGCACGTCGGCGTCGCAGTCCTCGCCGAGGAGCGCGCCCGCCATGTCCTTGTCGATGACGGCGGGGACCCCCCTGTAGCAGCCGAAGTTGTCGGTGTCGCGTACCACGGGGATGCCCCCGCCGCCGCACGCCACGACGATGAACTCGTTGTCGAGGAGGTTCAGGATCGAGTCGGACTCCACGATGCGCCTGGGGCGCGGGCTCGCGACCACGCGCCGGTAGCCGCGGCCCGAGTCCTCGACGAACTTGAAGGTGGGGTCCTGCCTCGCCTGCGACTCGGCCTGCTCCTTGGTGAGGAAGGGGCCTATGGGCTTGGTGGGGCTCCGGAACGACGGGTCGTCGGCGTCGACCTCGATCTGCGTGACCACGGTGGCCACGTGCCACCCCTTCCCCGTCTTGTGCATCTCGGCGCCGAGGGCCTGCTGGAGGTGGTAGCCGATGTAGCCCTGGCTCATGGCGCCGCACTCGGGGAGGTCCATGACGGGCACCTTCTCGTCCTTGCTCGACGAGATGGCGAACGCCTTCTGGATCATGCCGACCTGGGGGCCGTTGCCGTGCGTGATGATGATCTCGGTGTCCTCGTCTATGACGCCGAGGAGCGCGGGCGCCGCAGCGCGGACGCGCTCGATCTGCTCCTTGGGCGTGTCGCCGAGGGCGTTGCCGCCGAGGGCGATGACGACGCGCCTGCGCTTATGGATGGACTCAGCCATAACTCTCCTCCATACGATGGCCAGATGCGACCTAAGTCGTTGACGGGACACATGGTAGAGTGCCTGCCGCATTCTCGCTCGGCAGGGCGTGGACGGCTCATTTCTCGGACAAATGGTACATATTCATAAGATGATAATATACTTGCAAAATAATACATATATATAACTATATAGTCTGTTATATGCATCTATATCCACACTAAACCAAACGTGCAAGAAGCCTCGTCCCTATCGCCCTGCTCGTAGATTTTGGTTTAGGCCGTACTTTGCTAAGGACAACCACCTGGGCCAACAGGGAAAGAACCCTCAGATTCGTTTGTCGCTGGTCATCTGAGGGGCGAGAAAGCTATGCCAGAGTCCGAGCCTGTATCGCACGGTGGGATTTTGCACGTAAACCAACCGTGCGACACAAACCAGGGCCGTTGTTGTATCGCACGGTGGGATTTTGCACGTAAACCAACCGTGCGACACAAACCGGTCGCATGGCCATCTGTGGGCCGCACTTCTCCCTAGCTCTTGTCGACAGGCTTGGGCCTGCGTGGTCGGCGTGGACGACGTCGGTCGACGTCGGGTCCCATCTTGGCCTTGGGTAGCTCGAAGCCGAGGGTCCTCGCACGCTCCGCAGCACGGCTATGACTCACGTGCCGGATGATCTCGCCGAGAAGAACGACGACGATCACACCTATGAGCAGCGGAATCTTGTCCAGCTCAGTCGATGATCCGTTGAGTGGGATGCATGCCACGACGATTGAGAGGACGAGTTCCACCACAGGTACCCAGCAGAACAGGCGCATCGCCAGGCGTCCGCCCGGCACGCGGAAGGGACGCGTGCGGTCGGGATCAATCTCGCGCAGCTTGAGGAAGGCGGGAAACATCGGGATGTACGCAGCAAGTGTGAACACGATGTCAAGCGACAGCGCGATGGAGAAAACTCCCACGCCCACGTATTCGAAGAGTGGCTTTGCCAGCACGAGGGCGCTCGCGCAGATGCCGCTCATGATGCACGATCCAGCGTGGCGACCCTTGGAGTCCTCCCTGGCATAGACGCGCGGAAGGTTGCCCTCCTTCGCCGCCTGGTTGGTAACGGAGCTCACGCCATGAGACCAGCTGATCATGTTTGCAAAGAGCGAGAGCAGAAAGCCCACCGAGACAAGCATGAAGGGCAGGCTTCTCTCGCCAGCCATGACGGCCACGGCATCGGCGATACCAGAGGCCAGGCTGATCTCGTTGTGTGGAACGGCCGTCGAGATGCCCAGCGATACGAAGAGGTAGACGGCCACGATGGCGAGGCCGCCACCGATGATGGCCTTGGGCATGTCCTTCTTGGGGTTGTCCATCGAGTCGACGAATGTGGCAATGACCTCGCAACCCATGTAGTTGTAGATGATGATCGAAAGATAGGTGAGCGCGTTTCCGTCAGAGAAGTCGGGCAGCATCGATTGGGGCGTGAGCGGCTCCGCAAAGCCGTGCGTGTTCCCATACCAAATGCCCAGACATCCAATGCCCACGGCCATGACGATGTTGAGGACGGCTCCGGCGTTCATGATCCAGGAGATGTCGCCGACCCCCTGCATGCTCGTCCACACCACAAACCAGATGAAGGCCATCTCGATGAGGATCTCCGTCCAAAGCGGCATCTCAAAGCCGAGGATTCCGTTGATGGTGGTGGGAAAGAGCACGGTGATCGAGGCGAGCCAAGTGAAGTAGTTGACCCAGTAGTACCAGGCCTCGCGCGTGGCCCAGCGACGACCCATGGAATCGCGCACCCACTCATAGACGCCGGCGCCTTCGGCATAGGTGGTGCCGAGTTCGGCGACCACGAAGCCATAGGGCATGAGAAACGTGACGAGAAGGAATAGCCACCAGAAGACAGCAGAGTTGCCGATTGCCGCCGCGGGGGCGCAGGCCTCGATCGTGAAGACGACGCAGATGATTGAGAGAATGACGTCTCTGAACCTGAGTTTCTTCCTCGCCACGCGCTCTCCTCGCCATCCGCGAAGCCAAGTCCGAACCTATTGCATCTGATAGTGACCCACCATACGCTTCCTGCAAGTTTATGCAGGTTTAATTCGGGTGGACGTGGTCAGATGATTTGTCCCATCATGCGTTCCTTGCAAACCGCTTCTCGTACCCCCCCCCCCCCCCCCCCCCCCCGACATGCAAAGTCCATCCATCTTAGCCACCTCGTGAACGGTGTCCCCCATATGAGGCGGCAGGAGGAGCGGACCTCCTGCCGCACGATGTTCCAAACTCTATGCGACGTCTTTCTCAAGAGAAGAGAGGCGCTTGAGCTCCCAGACGGCAGAACTCAGGCACAGGATTCCCGTAAGGGTATCTGCCACGACGAGTGCCCACCACATTCCATCAATTCCCATAGCAGAGCCCATGAGATACATGAGTGGGCAGGAGAAGACGACATAGCGAGAGAGTCCAAGCACCGTGGAGAGTGCAATCTTCTCGACTGTCTGGAAATAGGTGCTCATCATCATCGAGGTATAGCCCAGACAACAGGCAATAATGGAGATGCGCGTCGCCCCAGCGGCGAGCTCGGCAACCTCTGGATTGAAAAAGGCGCAGATAGGATAAGCGGCGATCCAGATGATGACCGTAAGAATCGCAACCGTTACGATTTCGTACACAAGCGAGGATTTGATTGTCTGCTTGAGACGACCGATAGCCTTTGCGCCGGCGTTAAACGCGGCGATGGGCTGCATGCCAAAGGCGAACGACTCGGCGACCATCATGATGATGTAGATAACATATCCGGAGATGACCGCAAAGACCGCGAGGTAAGTCGTTGCGTTGCCACCACCGAAGATGCCGAAGAGGTTGTTGGCGACGGTGTTGTAGACGAAGGTGCCTGCCTGAACCAGAAAGAACGGAATACCAATCTTGACAATCTGACCGCAAGTTGACCAGTCGAGCCTGGCGTCCCTAATGTCGACATGGAGGTCGGAGCGGTTGCCGAAATACCAGAAAAGGCCAATAGACATAAAGCCGATGGAAAGACCGTAATAGACGCCCGCGCCCGCGACTCCGAAACCAAACACGAAGGTAGAAAGGGCGAGCCAGACAATTGCAACAACTGCCGAGACGGTCCAGATGTTCGCGGACTGCTGGGGCTTCTCGTCGACGCGCATGACTGAGGTAATCATCTGCCCCATGATAGTGAGCGGCAGGAGCACACCAAAGGTACGGATGCCGCCAACGCAGTCAGCTAGAATCTCGGGGGTCGCACCGAAAAACGTAGCAAGCTGGGCGGTGAAGACCTCGAAGATCACGAGGATAATCACGCCGGTATACAGAGTGAGCCAAAAACCCTGCGAGAACGCATGCTGGGCACCGCTCTTGTCACCTGCGCCAAAGGCATTGCCGACGATGGTTGGCACTGCAGTGCTGAAAAGGCTGCCAAAAGCAAGGTTGATGTATTCGACCGACATGATAATACCCACACAGGCCAAGCCCTCTGCTCCAAGGCCGTTGCCCATGATAAGTCCCTCGAGCACGACCATGATGATCTGGGCAATCATTCCCTGCATGGTGATACGGCTATACTTCCACACAAGCCTGTTGATTGGTGCCACCGCAAGCTCGTGGTCCTCCTCAGCCTCGGTGGCGGCCCTCGTCTTCTCGTCTGCCATATGTGCGTCCCCTTTCAAACAATGGCTGCCATACGGGACGTGCGTCCCTCGTGAGCACCATAGTCAGGGGTGGATGAAGGTTAGACCAGACTACAAGGAGGTTAGCTGGGCGAAGAATGGGGTTATTCTCGATTACACCCCGTGCTTTCACTTCCATGCTGACAATACAAGCGCCATGCCGCGTCAGTAGTGCCAAAATGCTGTCATGAGATCCTGTCGGCTGGTTGTTCCAGCCTTGCTGTAGATACGGTGCAGGTGTGCCTTCACGGTACCCGTAGAGATGAAAAGGTCGCTTGCAATCTCTTGGGTACTCTTCTTGAGCAACACGAGACGGAGTACCTCTCGCTCTCGCCGACTGATGCCGTGGTCATCGCAAAAGCGAGGGAGCCTCATATCGATGTCGGAGACATAACGGTCCGTATCAAAGTCTCCAGTACCCTCGGCAGGGTGCTTTGCATAGACCGCCATAAGATCGCGTGCACTTCTAATAATCCCTACCGCACACACGATGGCAATCACATTTTCGGTGATATTACGCTCGGTAAGATGCCAGAAGAACGAGTGAAGGGGCGTGCCCATCATCGTTTCTGGATGGAAGCACATGATAAAGAAGTAGTCTTCACAGAGCATAATGACAGAAAGTGCGAACATCGCCCTGAAGAACGTCTTCGAGCGCTCAATGTCAACGCGCTCGTTCTTGGTGGCATGCACCTTGTACCACCAGAATCCATACCCCACCGAGAAAATCACTGCCAGGTCACGCCAGCCCCAATAAAGCATGTTCCGGACGGCGCCCGTAAGGTCACCGATAGGAGCAACGACGACGGCGACCACGCCGAATACGAGGGCGAAGGTGATAATCCGGCTCCTGTTAAGAGGTGCATGCACGCGCTCACACGTCCATGCCCAGACAAGGGTGATGAGGACAACGTCCAAGGGCAGGGTAAGCCATGGCCACTGGAGGCCGGCATTGAAGTACGCCTCTAGGTACGGTTTCTCCCCCATGTACTCACCATAGAAGATAATCGCGACTTCAAGCGCATAGCAGACAAGGGCCGCCGCCGAAACCTTGATTATCAACTTTATCCGAACACCTCCCACATTCATCCGCACATGTGCGGATGAATGTGGGAACCCGATACCCTGAGGGCCGGATCGGCCGGCCCCGGGAGATCGGAGGACGGCATGTCCGGAAAGAAGAAGAGCGGCTCCGCAAGGGCGGTCCCGAGGGCCTACGGAAGGCTCACGAGGCACGAGCGGGACACGGTCCAGAGGATGCTGGAGCGCAGGGCGTCGTGCAGGGAGATCGCGAGGGAGCTGGGCAGGTCGCCCTCGACGGTGAGCGCCGAGGTGGCGTCGCACAGGTTCGTGACGGCGCCGAAGGCCAGGCGCGGCGAGCGCGTGGACGCCTCCGCCGACCTGTCGGCGGCCTGCCCGCGCCTGGCGGCGTGGCCGCGCTGCTGCAACGGGTGCGGCCGGTACCGCGCGATCGGCTGCAAGCGCCGCCCCCACGTCTTCTACGAGGCCCGGGCCGCGCAGCTGTGCGCCGACTCGGTCCTCGTCTCGTCCAGGCGCGGGATAGACGCCGACGAGCCCGCCGCGGCGGCCAGGCTGGAGGCGATAAGGGACTGCCTGCGCCGGGGGCTGTCGCCCGAGCAGATGGCGGCGCGCAACGGCGGCCCGGTGGACCTGTCGCCGTCGACCATCTACCGCTGGGTCTCGGCGGGCTACGACGGCATGACCAACATGGAGCTCAGGCGCAAGGTCGGCTACAGGCCGAGGAAGCGCGCCGCGGGCCGGGCGGCGACCCGCCACTCCGCCCGCAGGTCGCATGCCGCGTTCCTCGCCCTCGGGGAGGACGCGTGCGCCGCGGCCTGGGAGATGGACACCGTCGAGGGGGCCCGGGAGGACTCCGCCTGCCTGCTCACGCTGCTGCACCGCCCCAGCAGGCTCCAGCTCGCGCTGCCGCTGGAGGAGAAGACCGCCGGGTGCGTCGCGGACGCCCTGGAGGGCGTCCGGGCCATCCTCGGCGCCGACGGGACGCGCCGCGTGTTCCGCGCCGTCCTCACCGACAACGGCGCCGAGTTCTCCGACGAGGCGGCGATCGCGGCGCTGCTCGGCGAGGGGCCGGGCGAGACGAGGCTGTTCTACTGCGACCCCAGGCGCAGCGACCAGAAGGGCGCCTGCGAGCGCAACCACGTCGAGATCAGGAAGCTGCTGCCCAAGGGCGCCGGAATCAGGTTCGACCGGCTCGCCCCGGCCGACCTGGCGCTGGCCATGTCGCACGTGAACTCCGAGCCCCGCGGCGCGCTCGGCTTCGCGACGCCCGCGCGCGCCTTCAGGGCGATGCTCGGGGAGGACGCGGCGGCGCTGCTGGACGCCTACGGCGTGGAGGACGTGCCGCTCGGCGATCTCGACCTGACGCCGGGGCTCATCGAGAGGGCGCGCGCAGAGAGGGGCGATGCCCCGCTGGCCTAGCCTAGGAGAAAAACGGAATAGACGGACCGACCGTCCGGCTGAGTCTGGGAAGAGGTGCCGGGCGGCGGGCGGAGCATGGCCACCGGACCCATCGAAACACATCTCCACCATTCCTTCAACTGGGAAAATGCCGCCCCCGGGGCCCGGATAGGACCTCGGGGGCGTTCGGTTAACTGCGGGAGCGTGCCGTCAGCTCAATGTGTTCGGTTGGGATCGGAAATCAACCGCCGCCGCCGAAACAAGCCAGTCATGACGCGAGGTAAGCGTCCACACCATGAAGCAAACCGAGCACGCCACAATCACCAAAAGCATGAGGGCGACCGTATAGATGAACCACGCCATGTCCATACGAGACGCCTCCCTTACGCTCAAAAATGCACGACATCATCCAAATCTATCCATCCACAATTTCAAGTGCAATGAGAATCAGTAGACGGCCAATGTCGTCGGCAGGGAGGGCGTCTCGCGTCATGACAAATGATGCCCCTACGCCTCGTAAATAACCTTGCCCCCCAAGACGGTTAGCGCCGCCCTCGTCGCAAGGACGTCGGCGGGCTCACACTCGAAGAGGTTGTGATCTAGCACGCATACGTCAGCGATCTTGCCAACAGCAAGCGTGCCGAGCCTGTCATCGATACCCATGGCATAGGCAGAACCATAGGTGTACGCCTTGAGCGCTTGCGCCATCGCAATGCGCTCGGCGGGGAACCATCCCTCAGGATTTGAGCCATCCTCTAGCATACGATACACTGCTCCATAGACCTCTTCCATGGGCTCGATGCCCACAACCGGAAAGTCAGAGCCAAGGTGCACGTTCGCGCCTGAGGCAAGGAGGCTGTGGAGCGGCCAAGAGAGTGCAGCACGCTCTGGGCCAACGGCATCGTCCTTTGCATGATCTGCCATATCGAGAAGCATATGCCATGGCTGCATCGCCGGAGAGACGCCTAACGCAGCATAGCGCGGAAGGTCCTCGGGTTGGATGGTCTCGTTGTGCTCAATGCAGTGACGCAGACCCTTTTTCCCATACTGCTTCTCACCTTCCTCGAAGCAGTTGAGAACAAAACGAATCGATCGATCACCAATGGCGTGAATACGCACGGGATAACCCAACTCACAGGCCCTAAGAATTCCCGCACGAATGCGCTCGGGGTCTTCGGCTGGCTCTCCGCAGGTCGCCGGTGCGTTGGCGTAGGGCTCAAGCATCCAAGCGGTATGGTCAGAACACACGCCGTCGATGAACTCTTTGAAGCCATTCCACTCAATGGTGGTGTCGGGATACGAGTACCTCGCCCTAATCTCATCGAGAGCCATGGTCTCGAGGTCGAACAGGTCGGTATAGGCAAACACGCGGAGAGGAAACTCGCCCTCACGGCTCATCTCAGCAAATATCTCGTAGGGGTTCACAAGGCTCACGAAGGTGGGGTGTACGGCTCCAACCGAAGTGATGCCGAGGCCATTGGCACGCCTTGCTGTCTTGGCAAAGGAACTCTTGGCTTTGTCCAGAGGAGGATTGTAGACACGCGACAGAAAGACCATGGCTGCGTTATTGGAGAAGATGCCCGTCGGCTCACCATCCTCGTAATGCAGTATCCTACCGCCTGAGGGATCGGGGGTATCACGAGTGACACCTGCCATCCTCATGGCAAGCGTGTTGGCACTCGAGGTGTGCATATCAACCTGCTGGAGAAAGACCGGGCGGTCGGAGATATACCTGTCAATCATTTGTGCCGTAGGCATCTCGGGAATCTCCCACTGAAACTGGATAACCTGGACGCCGAGAATCCATCCGTTGTCCGGGTGAACATCCGCAAACGCCATGACGCGTTCCATGCACTGCTCGAAGCTGGTGCAGTCGATAAGGTTGACACAGAAATCAGGATCTGTCGTCATCGAGCCCTGCGCAAAGTGCGTATGGGAGTCGATGAAACCAGGCATGATGAGCTTGTCTCCATAGTCTCGGACATCGGTCGCGGGGCTGACGAATGAATCCAAATGGAGATCATCGCCGCAGGTGAGAATTCTTCCGTCGGCAATTGCCACGCCACCTCCAAATGGCTGGCTACCATCACCAGTGAACACCGCACTGCTCTTGAGAACTAGCTCCGCCTTACCCATGGCTTCCTCCGACTCTATTTGGTGGAATAAGCACCGGTTGATGGCCACGATTGTGCCACCTGCGTGAAAAAAATGATTCCCCGAAGAAGGGTCCTGCATTGTTTGCGCAGGTAGCGATCTGGATTAACTAGGCTTAATCGCCGAGTGGCATGGATTACAGAAGGCGCAGCGTCAGTGTTTAGACAGAAGGCTGGATCACGATATTCAGGTACACATAAAGGCCCCGCACCATGATCGGTGCGGGGCCGTTGTCCAAGCATATGCGTGCCGGAGGCCTACGCCTCGGAGTACATCTGCTTGAGCTTGAGAAGATGCTGGTAGCGAGCCATGGCGCTTGCCTCGTTCTTCGCAAAGAGCTCGGTGGCGCGCTCGGGGAAGGAGCGGGTGAGGCTGCTGTAACGGGCCTCGTTCATGAGGAACTCCTGATAGCCGCCAGCCGGCTCCTTGGAGTCGAGCGAGAACTTCTTGCCGTCATCGGCCGTCGGATCAAAGCGGAAGCAGTTCCAGTAGCCGCAGTCCACGGCCTTCTTCATCTCGGCCTGGCAGTTCTTCATACCGCCCTTGATGGAGTGCATCTCGCAGGGGCTGTAGCCGATGACCAGTGACGGGCCGTTGTAGGCCTCGGCCTCGGCGATGGCCTTCAGGGTCTGGGCCATGTTGGAGCCCATGGCAACCTGCGCGACGTAGATGTAGCCGTAGCTCATCGCGATCTCGGCGAGGGACTTCTTCTTGATGTCCTTGCCTGCCGCTGCGAACTGGGCGACCTGACCGATGTTGGAGGCCTTGGAAGCCTGGCCACCGGTGTTGGAGTAGACCTCGGTATCAAAGACGAAGACGTTTACGTCGTTGCCGGAGGCGAGGACGTGGTCGAGGCCACCGAAGCCGATGTCATACGCCCACCCGTCGCCGCCGAAGATCCAGAAGGACTTCTTGGTGAGGTAGGCCTTGTCGGCGAGAACGGCCTTGGCAGCATCGGAGCCGTCCGCCTCAAGAGCCGCGACGAGTGTCTCAGCGGTAACCTTGGAGTCGACCGCAGAACCCCTGGCGTCAATCCAGGCATGAGCAGCGGCCTTCAGCTCGTCGGAACCCTTCTCGGCGATTGCCGAGACGGCGGTGACGAGACGGTTCTGCTCGGCCTTGTAGCCGAGTGCAAGACCAAGACCGTGCTCTGCGTTGTCCTCGAAGAGCGAGTTGTTCCACGCGGGACCATGACCGTCGGCATTGACGGTGTAGGGTGCGGTGGCAGCCGGGTTGCCCCAGATGGAGGAGCAGCCGGTAGCGTTGGAGATGAACATACGGTCACCGAAGAGCTGGGTCACGAGGCGAGCATAGCTGGTCTCGGCGCAGCCGGCGCAGGAGCCGGAGAACTCGAGGAGCGGTTTGTGGAACTGGGAGCCCTTGACGTTGTTGCCCTGGAGCTCCTTCTTCTCGGACACGTTGGCGACGCAGTAGTCAAAGACCTGCTGCTGATCGTGCTCGTCAGCCTGCGGAACCATGGTGAGGGCGTCCTTGGGGCAGGTGCCGGCGCAGACGGAGCAGCCCATGCAGTCGAGGGGGCTCACGGCAATCGTGAACTTGTAGCCGGTGTCCTTCGGGATCTTGACGTCAAGCAGACGGATGTTCTCGGGGGCGTTGGCGGCCTCGTCAGCGGTCAGCGCGAACGGACGAATCGTGGCATGGGGGCACACGAACGCGCACTGGTTGCACTGGATGCACTTGGACTCGTCCCAGTGCGGAACCATGACGGCAACGCCGCGCTTCTCGTAGGCGCTTGCGCCGAGCTCCCACTGGCCATCCACGTAATCCTTGAAGGCGGACACGGGGAGAAGGTCGCCGTCCATGTTGCCGATCGGGTTGAGGAGCTCCTTGACCTGCTTGATGACGGCCGCGCGTCCCTCGAGCGTGAGGGCGCTGGGGGCATCCTCGGCGGTAGCCCAGTCCGCGGGAACGTCAATCTTGGTATAGGCGGTGGCGCCGGCGTCGATGGCCTTGTGGTTGGCGTCGACGATGGACTGGCCCTTCTTCATGTAGGACTTGGTGGCGGCATCCTTCATGTACTGGAGGGCCTCCTCGGCGGGAAGAACCTTTGCCAGCGAGAAGAACGCGGACTGGAGGACGGTGTTGGTGCGCTTGCCCATGCCGACCTTCTCGGCCAGATCAATGGCGTCGATCATGTAGACCTGGATGTCGTTGCTGGCGATATAGCGCTTTGCCTCAGCGTTGAGGTGCTTGGAGAGCTCGTCGAGATCCCACTGGGAGTTGATCAGGAACGTGCCGCCAGGCTTGATGTCCTGAACGATGCGCATGCCCTTGGTGATGTAGCTGGGATTGTGGCACGCAACGAAGTCTGCCTTGGTGACGTAGTACGGCGAGCGAATCGGGGAGTCGCCAAAGCGCAGGTGCGAGATCGTGACGCCACCGGTCTTCTTGGAGTCGTACTGGAAGTAAGCCTGAACGTACTTATCGGTGTGGTCGCCGATGATCTTGATCGAGTTCTTGTTGGCGCCAACGGTGCCGTCGCCGCCGAGGCCCCAGAACTTGCACTCGATGGTGCCAGGGGCGGCGGTGTTGGTGTTGTTCTCGCGCGGAAGGGAGAGCTCGGTGACGTCGTCGACGATGCCGATCGTGAACTCGCGCTTAGGGGCACTCTTGGACAGCTCGGCATACACGGCGAAGGCGTCTGCGGGCGTGGTGTCCTTCGAGCCCAGACCATAACGTCCGCCCGTGACGACAAGGTCGGACTTGCCCGTCTCGTAGAGGGCGGTAATGACATCCTGATAGAGAGGCTCACCGATGGAACCGGGCTCCTTGGTACGGTCGAGAACAGCGATCTTCTTGACAGTCGCGGGAAGGGCGGCCACGAAGTCCTCGATCGACCACGGACGATACAGGCGGACCTTCACGAGACCGACCTTCTCGCCATTGGCGTTGAGGCTGTCGATGACCTCCTCGAGGGTATCGCAGAAGGAGCCCATGCAGACGACCACGCGGTCCGCATCTGCGGCGCCATAGTAGTCGAACAGGTGGTAGCTGGTGCCGAGCTTCTCGTTGATCTTGTCCATGTAGTCCTGGACGACCTCGGGAAGCGCGTCATAGGAGGAATTGCAGGCCTCACGGTGCTGGAAGAAGATGTCGCCGTTCTCATGGGAACCACGGGCGTGCGGGTGCTCGGGGTTGAGGGCATGGTCGCGGAACGCCTGGACGGCATCCATGTCAAGCATGTCGGCGAGGTCGTCGAAGTCCCAGGTTGCAACCTTCTGGATTTCGTGGGAGGTGCGGAAGCCGTCGAAGAAGTTCAGGAACGGCACCTTGCCCTCGATGGCGGCGAGGTGAGCCACGGGAGAGAGGTCCATGACCTCCTGCACGTTGCTCTCGGCGAGCATGGCAAAGCCGGTCTGACGGCAGGCCATGACGTCGGAGTGGTCACCAAAGATGTTGAGGGCGTGAGACGCGACCGTACGTGCGGACACGTGGAAGACGCCAGGCAGACCCTCTCCGGCGATCTTGTACATGTTCGGAATCATGAGGAGCAGGCCCTGCGATGCCGTATAGGTGGTCGTAAGGGCGCCAGCGCCGAGCGAACCGTGAACGGATCCAGATGCGCCGGCCTCGGACTCCATCTCGACGATGTCGACGGGATTGCCGAAGACGTTCTTCAGACCCTGAGCCGCCCACTGATCAACGTGATCGGCCATGGGGCTAGACGGCGTAATCGGGTAGATGCCCGCAACCTCAGTGTAGGCATAGGAGACCCACGCTGCGGCCTCGTTGCCGTCCATGGACTTAAACTTTCTCGCCATATCCTCTCCTTCAGACACGCGGACCATCGCTCATCGACGGCTCCACAAATCGTCTCTCAGCCATGCACTCCCTCGAGACGCATGCCCAGACATTTTGATGATACCCCATCGATTCGGGTGGACGGGGCAAGCAAGATGTTATATCAGCCCAAACACAAAGACCGACCTCAGATATGTCGGGATGCCTTTGCATCGGCGGATGCCAGGAGCTTTTCGTAGCCCTGGCGAAAGCGATCCGCGCGGTCGGCGAGGACGTCTGATGCGGGCACCACGCCGTACTCGTCCGAGACGAGAAAGGCCTCGTCATACTCAACGTCACCAGCGATGACCGAGTCGGCGAGACATTCCCTGCGCACGACCGTGAGGCCCACGGTGGACGCGAGGTCCGAGACGAGGGTGTCTGTGCCGGCAGGATGCGCCTCGGGATCGATGCCCCACACGAGGACGTCGCCGCAGACGAGCCAAAGCGTCTCCGGCGCAACGCCCGTCTCGCCAGCCTCGGTACACGACTGGCGAGCACGAGCGGCCAAGGCGGTAACGCTCCTCACCTTGAGCGGCTCATAGGGACCCACGGTCATGGCCGCCCGGCCGCACTCGTCCACGATAAGCATGAGAACGCCGTCGGGGTTGTCGTGCGACCCATCGTGCAGGCTCCACTCGATGTGCTGCTTTGCCCAAGCCACGAGTTCGGTAGTGACCTGGACATCGTTGATCCTGCGCTGCCCGAGGGCGCGCAGGTGACGGCCCTCCATGGGGAGAGAGCCCGAGGCAAGGCGCCAGCGGCACACGAGGGATGGCGCCCCAAGCGTAAAGCGCTCCTGATCCGTGACCTGCCGCATGGCCGCTCCTCCCGTTGGTTGCAAGCGACATCATACCCCGCCGACATACAGACGAGACGGACGGCGGGGCTCGCCACCTCCCCTACTCGGAGCTTAGTGCCGTTTGCCTGCACGCCGCATAGGTAAGCGCGAGATACGCGGCAAACGCTACCAGCACGGCCACCAGCACGGCCGGAAAGCTCACGCACTCCTCGGGCAGTTGGAAGAGCTGCGTGAGAAGCGCGCCCGCGATCGTAAAGCCGACGATGTCGTGCACGATCATCACCACTCCCGGGACGAGAAAGTAGGTTGCCACCTGAGCGAAGAGCGTGCGCGAGAGCTGCTTGTCCCCCGCTCCGAGACGCATGAGCTCGGCATAGCCCTCGCGATTGTCCGTCGCCTCGGAAAGCTGCTGGAGCGCAAGCACCGCGACCGCCGCCACCATGAACGTGATGCCAAAGAACAGAACGATGTACACGCACGCCCCAAAAGACGCCGAGGCCTCGGAGTAGTATTCCGCCGGCATGACCGCAAGCTGCGATAGGGCGGAGTTGCGGATTCCGATGGCCATGCCGAGAGCACACACGCCCACGGCGAGAAGCGCCGCGACGCAGGTGAGAGCAGAGCAGCTCGCCGAGACGTGCGCCTCGAGCTGTCGGCTCACGAAGCAGGTGAGCCCACGCAGATAGACTCCGCGCTTCGATCGCAAGACGTTCCCGATGACGGCGGCGAGAGAGCGTAGCACGAGGTAGGAGCCAACGCACACAAGCGCGATCATGGGAACCATGAGCGTGACGAAGAGGTATATCGAGAGACAGATGGCATAGCCAAGTCCCAAGCATATGAGACCTATCACAAAGTCGCGAATCACGGCACCGCGCGAGCGCACGACGGTCGCCTCGGACTCGCGATCTGCATGCATGAGATCGACGAGGTTCGTACGTCCGAGCTCACGTACGGCGCCAAAGGACGAGACGATCAAGATGAGCGCAAAACCGACCGCCGCAAGGGAGATGCCTGCGGGCGACACCACAAAGACCATGCGCCATGGAATGTCGAAGGCCCATGCCGCAAGCGCACCAAAAGCCGGCGAGAGCAGCATGCCCACCCCCACGCCCGCAACAAGGGCCGCCAGCGCCACCATGCCGCACTCGCGCAGGAGCACGCGCGCCACGGCACCGCGCGTGAGGCCCACGAGCATGAGCGTCGCGAGCTCGTGCTTGCGGCGACGGATCAGGAAGCGGTTCGCGTAGCGTGCGAGCAGGCAAAACACCACCACAGAGAAGAATCCCAGCGGGGCGATGTAGCTTGCCGCCCTTGCCATGATTTCAAGACCAGCGGCCGTGGCGGTGCCAGATGACAGCGCGGAAATGGTGTCGGCACATGAAGCGTAGGTATAGAGCAGGCACGCGCAGAACGCAAGGGTTGCAAAATAGACCGAGTAGTCTTTCAGGCTCCGGCGGACGTTACCCACCGCGAGTCGTCTTTCGAGGTTCATCCTGACTGTCCCTTCTGAATTTGACGCTAGAGTCCTCGTCCAATACCTGGAAAAGATACCTGTCACCTTTTCCAGGTTTTTACTCGCGGGCGCGTGACGTATGCGTGGTCACTATGCCGCGCGCCGTAAGGAAGGTGATAACGAAGTACGTTCCGTAGACGGCCACAAAGGCGATGGTCGTGGTGACAATCGCATTTGTCCAACTGCTTGAGCCGAAGAGGCTGACCACTCGAATGAGCTGGTATAGCGCCACGGAGGTATGCGCAAGCGCCACCACGAGCGGAAGCAAGAAGAAGGCGAGCGTCTGCGCCAAGAGCGAGCGCGTCGCCATACTCCGAGGGCAGCCGAGATCGGCCAGTAGTCGATAGCTCGAAATAGCATCGGAAACCGAGGACAGCTGCTGGATGGCGAGGATCGCAGCGCAGGCGATTACGAGAACGAAGCCGATGTAGATGGCCAGATACGAGATGATGGCCGAGCTCATGCGGTTGTTATGCACCCTCTCGGAACGCAGGCCGTAAGAGAAGCCGGAGAGCGCCCCATCGGGATTTGCCTGGTCAGAAAGGATTGAGGTGGCTTTGGAAAAATAGGCGTCCCCCGCCTCGGTTCCCACGGAATAGTTCATATCGACAACGGTGCTCGCGAGCTCCGCTCCTTTTACAAGATCATCCGGAACGACGACGATGTCGAAACTGCTGCCCACGTTTGAGATCGTCGACGAGAGACCCGATCCGGCGCTGTCCGACACGGGACTTAGCGTATGACCACCGACGCTGATTTGGGTTCCCGCGGCCATAACCCCGCTGTCGAAGTTCGTCATCGTTGCGGAATAGCTGGACAGTATCAGATACCCGTCCTCTCCAAGCTGCACAGAATCAAGCCCGTTAAGGGCACAAAGCTTGTTGTAGTCCGACTGCGTCATAAGGCACATGCTCATACTCGAGTAGTCGACCGAACCAGATGAGTCCCCGATGAAGTCGGGGCTGACGCCAGAAGCTTCGGAAAGCGCCTGCACGTTCAGATTTCCTCCGCCAACCAGGTCGGAATAGTACACGTTGGCATACGCAAGCTGGCTGGCTATCGACGAGAAGTCTATGCCGGCGTTCTCAAGCACCTGGTTTGCAGGCGTTATCTGCCGTGTATCATCGACACCATTCTCGGCATAGGAAAACACCAGTGACGCATCGTAGGGGCTCGACGTCTTGACGTCCGCGTCCAGACCAGAGCAGATGCCCATGCCACCAGAGACAGCCATGATCGCGAGGAAGAGGATGAACGAGATGACGGCCATGGATACCGAGACGGTATTTACCCTCGAGGAAAGCTGACGCACCGTGAACATGTTAAGGCCGCGATAGTAGGCGCCTCGAAAGGCCCGGCCTATGTGAAAGAGGATTCCCGAGAGGCCATAGAAGAAGACGAGCGTACCGAGGCAGACGATGCCCGTGGTGGTCGAGAAGGTCCCAAGCCCATCAAGGCTGTCAAAGGGAAGACCATCGCGAGTGAGCCGATAGTACGCCCAGGCGATAAGGGCGATACCCACGAGGCCGAACAGGAACGTTGCGGGGAGACTGCGCACCTTGACGCGCTCGTTCTTACGCGACGCACCCATAAGGTCGGCAAGGTCGACCTTCCGAAGCATGTGCAGGTTAAACGCGAGCATGACGAGAAATATGAGGACGAAGCAGCCAAGCGTAAACGCGGCCGCCATTGGTGAGAACTGAAACGCGAAGTTCGTGACCCGATCGCCAAAGAGAGCCGCCGTCACAAAGACGAGCAGCTGCGAAAGCAGAACGCCCGTGAGAAGGCCTATGAGAAATGAGGCGATAGACGCGATGGCGGTCTCGCAGAAGAGCACGACCGACACCTGACCCCGGGTCATACCGAGCAGCTGGTAGAGCCCAAACTCCCGTTTTCTTCTTTTGACCAGGTAGTTGTTCGCATATACCATGAGAAAGCCGAGCACGAAGGCAAGAAACACCGTGACACCGCGCATGAACTCACCAACGACCAGAATTACGGCGCGCGTATCAGTGGAGAGAAAGCTCGCCTGGTCCGAAATGGTGCTGAAGGCGTAGAACACCGCCACGCCGAGCACGAGCGTGATGAAGTAGACGGTGTAGTCACGCGCCGACTTGCGAACGTTGCCGAGGGCAAGCCTAAAGAACATCGTCCTGGCCCCCTCCGATAGTTGCCACGACGCCCATGATCTGGTCGAAGAACACCCGACGTGCAAGGTCGCCCCGGCGCAGCTCGGTAAAGATGCGGCCATCGCGGATGAAGAGCACGCGCTGGCAGTAGCTTGCGGCATAGCTGTCGTGGGTCACCATGAGAATCGTGGTGCCATAGGTCTTGTTGAGGGCATCAAAGCGCTCGAGGAGGAGCTTGGAGTTCTTGGAGTCAAGCGCGCCGGTGGGCTCGTCCGCAAGGACGAGCGTGGGGTTGGTGACCATGGCGCGACAGGCGGCGATGCGCTGCTTCTGGCCACCCGACACCTGATAGGGAAACTTCTCGAGCACGTCGGTGACCCCGAGCGCGTCGGCGATGCGGCTCACGCGATCGTCTATCTCCCCTGCGTGGACATGCGCGATGGTAAGCGGCAGGGCTACGTTCTCGCGACACGAGAGCGTGTCGAGCAGGTTGGAGTCCTGGAAGATGAAGCCCAGCTGCTCGCGGCGAAACTGTGCGAGCTGCTGCGAGCGCATGTGCGTGATGTCGGTCCCGTCGATGACGACAGAGCCCGAGGTGGGCCGGTCGATCGTGGCGATGCAATTGAGCAACGTGGTCTTGCCGGAGCCGGACGGGCCCATGATGGCAACGTACTCACCGCGGTCGACGTCAAACGAGACGCCTGCAAGTGCGCGGGTGGCGCTGCCGAACTTGCCGCCGTATACCTTCTCGACGTTTGAAACCTGAAGTGCCTTGGTCATGATGTAAGCCTCTCGATTACAGGTCGACTAGCGGGGACAGGCGACGAGAAGCACGAGCTCGGCGGCACCGAGCGTACAGCTGACAAGCAGCGAGGCAACCCTCTCGGCAAGGGTGAGCTCTCCGCGCAGGCGGCGATCGTTGCCCTCCCAGAACCTCTCGGCCTTTGGGTTCATCCTCATGACGTCCTCCATCTCCCAGAAACGGTACGCCACCATAATGCGCGGGTGGGGGTGGGGGCTGCCATCGATGCTCCTTACGGCTTGGTGACGCTTTCGTAAGGTTCCGCATCTTGGGGCGAAGAGTGCATCAGATCACCTGGGTGCGGTTGGTGGGAAACGTTAGCTTCACGCGCGTGTAGCTACCCTGCTCGGACTCCATGCACACGCCCACGCCCATCTTGTCGCAGAGCCGCTTCACGAGGTAGAGCCCAAGCCCCGTAGACTTTTTCTGGCCTTCGAGCCGACCGTTCTGGCCCACGAAGCCCTTGTCAAAGACGCGTGGCAGGTCCTCGGCGGGGACGCCCAGGCCGTTGTCCTCCACCGCGAGGTCAACGCACTCGCTCGCGCATCCACGGTTCCTCACCTGCGCCGAGAAGAGCAACCGTGGCGCAGGGCTCCGATACTTCACCGCGTTCTCGATGAGCTGACCCAGCACGAATCCAATCCACTTGGCATCGGCGTACACGGGCACGTCGAGCCCTTTCACCTCCACGCGCACGCTGCCGTCGATAAGGGAGCGGGCATGGGCCTTCACCGCATCGGTAACCACATCGTTGAGTCGTACGTTACGGATGACGTAGTCGCGGTCAAGCGTCGACGAGCGCGCGAAGTAGAGCGCTTGGTCGACATAGCCGTCAATGCGTCCAAGCTCGCGCGCAATGGAGGACGAGGCCTGCCCCGGATTGCAGTCCGCGATGATACGAGCCGCCGCGATGGGCGTCTTGACCTCGTGAACCCAAGCCTCCACGTACTCGCGGTACTCGGCCGCGTCGTCGTGAGCGGCATCTGCCTCAATGCGCCCGGCTCGCGCCACGGTCTCGATGGAGTCCCACGCGATCTCCCCCTCGACAAAGCTCGGATCTTCCATGAGCTCCACCGCGTTAAGCGGCGAGGTGCCATTGCCACTTGTGGCCTCCGACACGCTGCTCCAGAAGCGACGCCTTGGGAGGTAGTCGACGGTTACCCTCAGGACGCCGGCACTCGCGAGCAGGATATCGAGAAGCACGACCACGTCGTGATCCGTTCCCGCGCCCACCATGATCACATTCACGAGGAGAATCGAGAGCAGGGTCACGCATATGGCTGCCGCACGATCTCGAAGATATCGTACAAGTCTCATGGCCCACCTACACCGAGTAGCCAAGGCCACGGTGTGTGACCAGGTAGTCATTTACACCGAGCTTGCCAAGCGTCTGACGCAGCCTGTTGACGTTTACCGTGAGGGTGTTATCGTCCACGAAGGCGTCGGAGTCCCAGAGCTCCACCATGATCGTCTCTCGGGGCACGATCGACCCAGCGCTTCTTATGAGCAGGGCAAGGATGCGCAACTCGTTCTTGGTGAGCTCCACGGTACGCCCGTTGGCCGTCACGGTAGAGCGTGATACGTCAAGCGTGAGACCTTTATGCGAGAGGGCGGCCGCTGACATACCGCCCGCACGTCGAAGAAGCGCCTCGATGCGAACGAGAAGCACATGGCTGCTATAGGGCTTTGCGATAAAGTCGTCGGCACCGAGCGTCATGCACATGACCTCATCGATCTCGCCGGTGCGGCTCGTCACGACGATGATGGGCATGCTCGAGCGGCTGCGCAGCTCGCGGCAGACGACGGTTCCGTCAAGACTGGGTAGGTTGAGGTCGAGAAGCACGAGGTCGGGGTTCGCCTCCAGTGTCGTATCGACCACGTGGTCAAACGACGCTATGGTCACAGGCTCGTGTCCGTTCATCTCGAGCATCCCCGCGAGAGCCGAGCGTATGGACTCGTCATCCTCGATAATCGCGATTCTCGCCACGCGTGCCTCCTCGTTCAGCAATCCTGACGAAAGCTATTATTGCATGCCCCGTGAAGGGGTTCCATGCGGCATGCGCGGGAAGAGCGCTACGATACGATTCCGCACAGAAGCTCTGGGGGGTGATTTCGGTGAAGAGCCAGCAGGTGGTCGGACGCTTTGCTCCAACCCCGTCGGGTCGTATGCACCTCGGCAACGCCTTCTCATGCCTCATGGCGTGGGTCGCTTCACGAGCCTCGGGCGGTCGAATGATTCTAAGGGTCGAAGACCTAGACCCTCGCGCCCGGGATCGCGAGGCAGTCCGTCTTGTCCTCGATGACCTTACATGGCTTGGGCTCGACTGGGACGAGGGGCCCTACTTCCAGAGTCGTCGCGCGGGCATCTATGCCGAGGCGATCTCGCGACTCGATGCCATGGGTCTCACCTACCCCTGTTTCTGCACCCGCTCCGAGCTTCATGCGGCGACCGCGCCTCACGCCTCCGACGGCACATACGTGTACCAGGGTGCCTGCCGCAACCTCACTGCGGCAGAGGTGGCGCGCCGAACGTTCGAGCGTCCGCCTGCGACGCGCGTTCGCGTACCAGACGAATCCGACCCAGCATCTACGGTTCGGTTCTGCGACCTCGTCCGGGGGCCGCAGGAGGAGAACCTAGCCCGCGAGTGCGGCGACTTTCTCGTGCGACGAAGTGACGGCGTCGTTGCCTACCAGCTCGCCGTCGTGGTCGATGACGGTCTCATGGGGGTGAACCAGGTGGTACGCGGGAGCGATCTTCTGGGGTCCGTCGCACGTCAGACCTACCTCCACGGCCTCCTCGGATACGAAGTGCCGAGCTTCGCCCATGTGCCGCTTCTCGTGACGCCTGACGGCAGGCGCCTCTCAAAGCGCGACCTCGACCTCGACCTAGGTGTCATACGCAAGCGCGAGCAGGGTCCGGAGCGAGTGGTCGGCATTCTCGCCCACACCATCGGGCTTGCCGAGAAGGGCGAGCACATCAGTGCCGACAAGCTCGTGTCGCGCTTTTCGTGGGAGACGCTCGCGGAGCAGCGCGACGACATCGTCGTAGACGGAGAATTTCTTGCGCAGTGAATCGCATCGGTTGTGATAATCCCCTCTTGGGGGTATCATTCTCTGGCACCAACGTTCGGAGAGCTGACCGAGAGGCCGAAGGTGCTCGCCTGCTAAGCGAGTATAGGACTAAATCCTATCTGGGGTTCGAATCCCCAGCTCTCCGCCAGAATGTGCGGCCCGCCGGCATCAGCCGGCGGGCTTTTTTCGTCTCCGAACACCCTTGGTTAACCGCCGTTCGGGACTTTGACAATCGTGTGATTCTCCGCTCACCCTTGACGAGGACGCCTCGACGTGGCATCTTATCTAACTGCACGCGCCGTTACCTCAGCTGGATAGAGGACCTGACTACGAATCAGGGCGTCATAGGTTCGAATCCTATACGGCGCACCACGCTTATGTCTGAGCTCCCTTTTGGGAGCTCTTTTTTTGAAGCTTTTCCTTCTTTGTCTGTGGCTCGACCAGTCATGAGCCGGCGGGACGATACTGCAGAACCTCATCCTTTCCAAGCGTTGCGTAGGTGTATTCCACGCCAGCCGCATCGCAGGCATCCATCAGGTCAATGAGGGCATAATCCTCCCTGGAGAGGCACTCCTCGACCCGCGTGCGCACATCTCCCTGCCAGCGCTCTGCCTTTGCGAGCTTCTGAGCCGCCATCTCTTTCACGCCGATGCGCACGACGTGTCTCTCCTCGCCATATACCAAGAGCGCGGAGGGGCCGGTCACCTCCTCACGTACGAAGAAGCCACCTTGGCCCTCGTTGCCAACGTAAACCTCACGCACGTCACCCGCCTTCTCAAACCGAGCAATCAATCGCACGCCATCATTGTCCATGCCGTCGTCCTCCCCACTCCGTCGGTATCCTGATTCTATGATACCCGCTTGCTCAATATATTAGAACACATGTTCTTATAATTTAGATTTATTTCTCTGCTTTGTATTCTCCAGGTCCTTTAGGGTATCAGGTGAGTATCCACTCACAGAAATTGGAGCTGAGCATGAGCAGGGTAGGCGGTATTGGCGTGGCCTTCTGCGGGGGCGGCTTTCGCTCCTACGCAGAAGTAGCAGCCGTAGAGGACATCGAACGCAACGATATTCACATCGGTGCCGCCGCAGGAACCTCCATGGGTTCTCTCGTAGCCGTTCTTGTGGGCGCGGGCTTCTCTTCGTCGCACATCGCGGAACTTTTGGTCAAAATGGACCAGCGCGTGGTCGATGAGGGCGTCCTCAAAAACATTGGCTTCAAGGCTCTCGGCTTTCTTGGTGGTAGCAATGGTCTCGTAGACTCTACCATCCTCGAGCGCTTTGCCCGCGACACCCTCGAGGAGGCGGGCATCAAGAGCATGGCTGACATGGTCATGCCCGTGGCCTTCCCGGCCTGCGACATCATAAGCGGTGACCTCTGCGTCTTCACCAATGACGAGAGCCTCTTCTCAGATACGAACGGCGGCTGGACCTGCATCACCGGAGACCTCGACATCGCCCGATGCATCGCGGCTTCTGCCTCATATCCCCTCGTCATCTCCCCCACCGAGTACCTAGGGCGCACCTTCATGGATGGCGGCTGCCGCATGAACCTCCCCACACCGCTCTTTGACCGTACGCAGGTGGATGCCGTGGTCGGTGTGGGCCTGATCAGACGTGCACAGCCCACGTCGGACCTCTCGCCGATCAGCATAGCCAAGCGCACCATGAGCTGCGGGGCCAACCAGCTCGACCGCATCTATAGCCAGGTGGCGGACATCTACATCAACCTGCCCGTCTCTGGTGATGACGCCTTCCAGGCGGGAACCGGGCAGCAGGTTATCGCCGAGGCGCGCCAGATGATTGCCGACAAGCCCGTCGACTGGTCTCCCGCACGGCCGACCACCTTCGAGATGGTGCGGCGCACCGCTGTCGATGCCTTCTATCACATGGTGAGGACTCACAGCAACTAGCCCGCGCCGTAAGACGCCAAAAGAGGGGTGCGTCATCCCTGCGACGAGATGACGCACCCCTCTCCATGATGCCGACGATCGCTAGTCCTCGGGCCTGATGACCTCCACGCCACCCATGTAGGGGACGAGGGCCTCGGGCACCGTGATGGAGCCGTCTGCGTTCTGATAGTTCTCCATGATGGCGGCCATAGTGCGACCGACGGCAAGGCCAGAACCGTTGAGCGTGTGTACGAGGCGCGTGCCCTTGAACTCCGCGGGATCCTTGTAGCGAATGTTGGCACGGCGCGCCTGGAAGTCCCAGCAGTTGGAGCAGGACGAGATCTCCTTGTAGTTGTTGTAGCTGGGAAGCCAGACCTCGATGTCATAGCACTTGCGCGCCGAAAAGCCGATGTCACCCGTGCAGAGGGTGACCACGTGATAGGGCAGGCCAAGCTTCTGGAGAACGGCCTCGGCCTCGTTTACCATGCTCTCGAGCTGGTTCATGGAATCCTCGGGCTTGGCGAACTTGACCATCTCGACCTTGTCAAACTCGTGCACGCGAATGATACCTCGCGTGTCTCGACCGGCTGAGCCGGCCTCCTCGCGGAAGCACGGTGTGAAGGCGCAGTACCAGAGGGGGAGCTTGGAACCGTCAAGCACCTCGCCGCGGTGAATGTTCGTGAGCATGACCTCGGCCGTGGGGATAAGGTACATGTCGGGGTTCACATGATAGAGGTCCTCGTCGAACTTGGGCAGCTGGCCAGTGCCAAAGAGCGAGTCGCGATTGGTGATGACGGGTGGCCACCACTCCTTAAAGCCGGCCGAGGCGTGCGTGTCGATCATGAAGTTGATGAGCGCGCGCTCCATGCGAGCGCCCATTCCGCCAAGCAGATAGAAGCGAGCGCCGGCGAGCTTGACGCCACGATCGAAGTCGATCATTCCCGTGGAGGGGCCAAGGTCCCAGTGGGCGAGAGGTGCGAAATCAAACTCGCGGGGAACGCCCCAGCGGCGCACCTCCGGATTGTCGGAGTCATCCTTGCCGTACGGCACGGTCTCGTCGGGGATGTTGGGAATGGCGGCCACGAGATCGAAGAGCTCCTGCTCCACGGCACCGCGCTTCTCGTCAAGTTCGGCGATGCGGCTCTTGTTGGCTGCGACCTGGGCCTTGGCAGCCTCCGCCTCGACCGTCTTTCCCTCGCGCATAAGCTGGCCGATGGCCTTGGATGCCGTGTTTCGATCCGCCTGGAGACTCTCGACTTCGGCGATGGCGCCTCGACGCTCTCCGTCAAGCTCAAAGAACCTCTCGCGGTCCCAATGGGCGTTCTGCCTCGATTCGCAGGCCTTGTCCACGAGGTCGGGATTGTCTCTGACGAGCTTGATGTCGAGCATGTCTACTCCTTGGCGCTGAATGGGCCGCGTACGGCCCTGGCTGCTTGTGGTGTTGACGGACTGCGGACCGCCAACGGCTCTCCAAGTATATACTTGTGGCCAGGAAACACGGAACTTGCAGGAAGGTATGCCCATGCAGTCTATCAGCGATTTCTTCACCTGGCTCTTCAACGATCGTACGGGCGTCATCTGCCTCGTGCTCGCCGGAGTCGCGATATGCCTCATCATCTCGTTCGTGCTCGAGCGCAGGATGCGCAAGCAGTACTACAACCACAAGAAGTCGGAGAACGACTGGGACCTGTTTGACAGCGACGACGAATCCGACTCTGACGAGGGCGACGAGTAGCACGTAGACACGTGGATTATCACAAGAAAGGGGTCCTCGGCGATAGTCGAGGGCCCCTTCTAGTTTCATGGTGCGGGCGAAAGGACTTGAACCTTCATGGAGTTGCCCCCATACGGACCTGAACCGTACGCGTCTGCCAATTCCGCCACGCCCGCGTGTGGGAGAAATAGTACCGCATTCCTGCCTTGGTTGACAACAGGATTTCGCATATCAAGCGGCAGATGAGCAATCGCGGTAGAATAGGCCCACCGTCACGGCCGACGAAACAACACCCAAACCGCGCGAGGAGCCGCCGTGAGTGACACCAGACCATCACAGACCGCGCTGAGGCCCACGCCTGACTCGGCGGGCGCCAAGCTCCCCGACGAGGTTCTTCTCGGCCGTTACCGCGTGCTCTCACGCTGCGGCCACGGCGGGTTCGGCACGGTCTGCACCTGCTGGGACACTCGCCTGCAGCGTCGTGTGGCCATTAAGCGCATGCCCCTCATGTGCAGCGCGGACATGCGCGGCATCTCCACGTCAACCGTGGACGAGGCTCTCGCCGAGGCGCGCACCGCCTGCCTGCTCGCCCATCCCAACATCGTGACCGTCTTCGACTTCGAGATCGACGGCGAGAACGCCTACCTGGTCATGGAGTACGTGGATGGCCTCAATCTCTCGGAGCTTCTCGCACGCGTCGAGGGGGGCGCCCTTACGCACGAGGAGTGCGCGCACATGCTCTCCTCGGTGGGCCAGGCGCTCTCGTACGCGCACGAGAACGGCGTGCTCCATCTTGACATCAAGCCCACTAACATCATGATCGACCGTCAGGGCACGGTGAAGCTGGCGGACTTCGGGATGGCCACGCTTGCCTCCGCGGCGGGGTACGGTGGCGCGCGCGGCGGAACCGTCGGCTACATGTCACCCGAGCAGATCGAGGGCATGCTCGTAGATGAGCGCGCAGACGTCTTCTCTCTCGCCGTGGTGACGTGGCAGGCGCTCACGGGAAAAAGTCCCTTCGCCGCCGCCTCCGCCAGTGAGTCGCTCACCAAGATCTATCACGGGGCCAAACCTCCTCTCTCGAAGGTCGACCCCTCCCTCGCCGGCACCACGGAGAACGCGCTCATGCATGCCGTCGTCGCAGACGCAACCGCCCGCACGTCTTCCGTGGACGACTTCGTCGACGAGGTGCTCCCTGGCCTCGGCAGTACCGAGGAGGGTGCCGATTCGCTTCGCTGCCTCGTCACACAGTCCGAGGATGACAGTCTCGAGGATGAGTCGTGGGAGGTGCGCCACCTACCGCTCCGCGTGAGGTTCCCCTGGATCTTCCAGGCGTTTGACCGTACGATCACCGCACTCGCGACGCTCTGGTTCTGCCACCTCGTACTCCCCGCCATATCGGGTGGGTCCATCGACTTCGTTGTTGTCGGCTCGCTCGTGTGCGCGCTCGCCGCGGCCCTCTGGACGCCGCTCGGCTCTGCCCTCTGCGGGGCCGCCCTTGTATGGGCCGTCGCGGTGACGAACCCGACGAACGCATCGTTTCCTCTCGCTGCGCTCCTGGCGCTCGCCCTCGCTGCATGGTGGGTGTCGTGCGGACACCTCGAGCGCCTCTCGTCGGCTTCGTTGCTCGCCCCCTGCTGCATACCTTGGCCCATATCGAGTACCGCCATCTCTGCGTATGCGCTTGACCCGCTCCCGGCCTTCGCGACCGCCTCGGTTGGCTGGCTGTTCGGAAGCTTCTTCTCCCTTGCGCTGGACACGAGCTTCTCGGCGAATGCCATCGCCTACTACTTCATCGCCCTGATCAAGGCCCCCACCACGTGGCTCCTCGTGATAGGCTGCGGGGTCTCGGCCCTCGTCGCCTCCGCGATCGCCCTGCGCGGAAGCGTGTCTGCGGGCATCGCAGGGCAGGTCGTAGGCCTTTCCATACTTGTGTGCACCTACGTTCTCGCTGCTAGAGTGGAGAATGGCAGTATATGGGTCGCTCCGGATTTGGCCACCGTCGGCGTTGCAGTAGTCTTATGTATGCTTATGTGCATACTGACTGCCCTAAGAGGCCCACTTGACGGGGGCCAGGAAGGCGAGGAGCAGGATGAGCTTTCTTAACGATTTTGAAGACCGCATCGGCTCGGTTTTTGACATGGCGCCACAGGGTTACACCGAGCCCTTCTCCTTCAAAAAGCTCGCAAAGCGCGCTGCAAAGGAGATGGAGCACGAGACGTACGAGATAAACGGCACCGATACGGCGCCCGCTCTCTACACCGTGCTCGTCTCATCGGCAGACGACAGCCTTATGCGTCCGCTCTACAAACAGATTACCGACGAGACGGCTGACTTCGTCGTCTCCGAGGCGCAGCGCAAGGGATACTCCTTCGTTGGCAAGCCGCTTGTTCGCTTCATGGTCGATCCCTCGCTTAAATCCGGCAGGTTCGCGGTCTTCGCCGAGAACATCGACTCCAAGACGCTCACCCGTCTTCGCGAAGAGGAGCGGGCCTTCCTCGGCGGCAACTCGTCCGTGGGTGGCGCAGCAGCCCTCGCCCAGCCGGTAGGCGGCCGGCCGCGACCTCATGCGCGCACCAATGGCGTTGTCCCCGAGGCGACTCCGCTGATGAGTCCCGTGGTGGCCGCCCCGATGCCCGCCGCCACAGGGGACTCGCAGGTCGGCCTCGACATCATCCCCGACGAGTTTGGCGCCGCCGGTATCGTGCCCGTGATTCCGCCCACCTCGTCCTCCACCCCCCTGCCTGTCGTGAACGCGAACGTTGCACCCATGCAGCAGGTGGCGTCGGTACCGTCCGTAGGGGAGATTCCCTCCACCGCGCGTCGCTCGACGCCGCTCGTGAACATGCGCAACGGCTCTCCCGCACAGAATGGCGCCTCCAGCACCGCATCATGCCTGCTCATCGACCGTCAGAGCGGTCGCACCTATACGGGCGTGGCACCGTCGTTCGTAATCGGCCGCGAGCATTCGCAGGCCGACATCGTCCTTCATGACCCCAACGTCTCGCGCCGTCATGCCGAGGTCTCCTTTGATGGCCGCAGCTGGCACATCATCGACCTCCACTCGACCAATGGCACGCTCGTCAACGACATCGATATCGACGAGTGCATCCTCCGTGACGGTGATCTCGTCACCGTCGGGCTCGTGAATCTCGAGTTCAGGGAGAACTAGCATGATCGATCTCGTCCTCTTTGCAGGCCGCATCATCTTGATCGTCGTCCTGTACGTTTTCCTTTTCGCCGCGATGCGCACGGGAATCGGCCTCGTGAAGGGGCAGCGCACCGACTCGGCCATCTGGTCGGTCGATGTTGAGAAGGGCACTCGCTCGCTCAGAGGCCTGCACGTGGAGATTCTCGGGCCCGTGGTCATAGGTCGCTCGCCCTCGTCGGACATCGTCGTCGACGAGCCGTACGTCTCGGCCACTCATGCGCGCTTCACCATCCAAGGACCCGCGCTTGTTCTCGAAGACCTCAAATCTACGAACGGAACCATGGTCAATGGCCATCTCATCGACCAGCCCGTCACGCTGAGAGACGGTGACGAGGTCCAGATCGGCGATGCCATCATGCGTGTGGGCCGCCGATGACGACCGATGATCCAAACATCACCGCTTCGCAGGAGCCAACGAATGCTCCCGGACGGGCAGAGATGCCCGTCGAGGGTCGTGCTGGCGCCGACTCCGCGTCGGGAAGCAACGCCTTCATCTCGTGGGGCGCACGCTCTGACGTAGGTCTCGTACGCAGCCACAACGAAGACTCGTTCCTGCTCCGTACGCCACTTTTCGCTGTATGCGACGGCATGGGCGGTCATGCCGCCGGCGAGGTCGCGAGCTCCATCGCCGTGGAAACCATCGGCGAGAAGGCACCTGCGAACGCTGATGACGCGCTCCTCGGCGCAGCCGTGGAGTCAGCGAATCTCGCCATCATCGAGGGGGCTGCCGCGGGCAAGGGCAAGCTCGGCATGGGCTGCACGGCATCCGCCATCCTCATCGAGGGCAGCAAGATGGCCGTCGCGCACGTGGGCGACTCTCGCGTGTACCTGCTACGCCATGGCACGCTGGTGCGCGTCACGCACGACCACTCCTATGTGGAGGAACTTGTCGACTCGGGCCAGATAACCGCTGACGAGGCGCGCGTTCACCCATCGCGCTCCGTCATCACGCGTGCCCTCGGCTCTGATCCAGACATGTACGCAGATCACTTCTCGCTCGAGGTCAGCGACGAGGATCGCATCATCGTATGCTCCGACGGCCTTTCGAGCATGATCACCGACGCCGACATCGAGGCGCTCTCCGTCTCGAGCGTAACTCCGCAGCAAGCCGCCGACAACCTCGTGTCGGCCGCACTCACCGCCGGCGGCGCCGACAACGTGACCGTCGTCGTGGTCGACATCTTGAACGATGGCGTGGCAGATGCCGGTCGCCGCCGTGCCATCAGGCACTTCGCCGTGGTTCTCGCCGCCATCGTCGCAACGTTCGTGGTGGTGGGAGGCTGCTTCTATGCCTTCATCCGCAGCGAATGGTATCTCGGCGTCAACGGCGACACCGTGGGCATCTACCAGGGGGTCACCGGGAGCTTCATGGGAATCGAACTCTCCGAGCTCGTAGAGACGACGAGCGTCGAGGTCACCGACCTACCCGGCTCCGTACAGGAGCAGCTCGCGGAAGGAATTCGCGTGGACTCCGAAAGCCAGGCCAGCGAGACCATCAAGGCCTACCGCCAGCAGATTACCGACGAGAAGACCAAGGCCGCCGAGACGGCCGACGAGGTCCGCGACGGCGGCACGAGTTCCGGCGAATCGACCGCCTCGCCAGAGGCGAGCACGGCGGAAGGGGGCGAGTAGCATGGCGAAGACAGCAATCGGACGCCGAAACACCGAGCTCTTCCTCCTGTGCCTGGGCGCCGTCCCTGTCATCTTGCTCTATGCGATGTACATAGTGAACGACAACGTCGCCTTGAGCCTCTCCACTCTCGCCGTACCCATCGGGCTCTTCGTGGCTTTCGCCATGGCGCACGTCGCCATCAGAAGGCTCGCACCTGGTGCCGACCCCGCCATCCTGCCCATTGTGTTCGTGCTCGCGGGCATCGGCATCACCTTTGTGACGCGGCTCGCACCAAACGAGGCAAGTAGCCAGGTCATCTGGCTGTTTCTCTCGGTGGTGGCCATGATCGCCACGCTCTTCTTCGTGCGCAACCTCGATGACCTCGCGCACTACAAGTACACGCTCGGCGTCATTGGCGTCGCGCTCCTGCTCCTCCCCATGCTCATCGGCACAGAGATCTACGGATCCAAGCTGTGGATCATCATCGGACCCTTCTCCTTCCAGCCCGGCGAGCTTGCCAAGATACTCATCGTCCTCTTCCTCGCGTTCTACCTCGCAAGCAACCGAGAGGCACTCTCGACTTCGGCCGTCCGCTTCGGGCCCTTTAGTCTGTCGCGCTTCCGCATGCTGCTCCCGCTGTTCATCATGTGGGGCATCAGCCTGCTGCTCGTGGTCTTCGAACGCGACCTGGGCAGCGCCCTGCTCTTCTTCGTCTTCTTCGTGATCATGCTTTTCGTGGCAACTGGCCGCGTGAGCTACGTGATCATCTCGCTTGGACTGCTCGCTGTGGGCTTTGTGTTCTGCTATCACTTCTTCGGCCACGTGCAGACGCGCGTGGACATCTGGCTCAACCCGTGGAAAGACCCCTCGGGGAGCGGATATCAGATCGTTCAGTCGCTCTACTCGATCGCCGACGGAGGACTCACCGGCACGGGAATCGGCAAGGGGATGCCGACGCTCATCCCCGTCGTCGAGTCGGACTTCATCTTCTCGGCCATCTCCGAGGAGATAGGACTTCTCGGCAGCACGGCCGTCTTGATTCTCTTCATGCTCTTCTGCGTCCGCGGCTTTGCCACGGCGGCCCGCGCAAAGTCGGACTCCTCCGCCTTTGCGGCGGTGGGCCTTACGAGCGTTATCGGCTTTCAGGCGTTCCTCATCGTTGGCGGCGTCACAAAGCTGCTGCCCCTCACAGGCGTCACGCTCCCCTTCATGAGCCAGGGCGGTAGCTCTCTGCTTTCAAGCTTCATAATCGTCGGGCTGCTTCTTCGTGCTGGCGACGAGGGCACCGGTCGCGAGTCTTTGCTCGAGGCGGCACCCGACCTCGGTTCGGCACGCGTGAGCTCCCTCTCTCAGAGCGGCGCGCACGCGGCCGATATCATCCGAGGCAGTCATGCTCGCGGTGGCTTCGAGACGCAGGGCGCCGAATCCGGCATCCTGGGCAGGGTGGCCCTCGGCAAGCGCATAACGGCGCTCATCACCGTATTCGCGATACTCTTGCCGTTCTCGTCGGCAACCTCACCTACTACATGGAGATCGACGCATCGACCATCCAGAGCATGCCCACGAACAACCACACCATCGCCAAGAGCTCCTACGTGCAGCGCGGTGCAATCATCACCTCTGACGGCGTCACGCTCGCCGAGAGCACCAAGCAGGATGACGGCACGTACGTGAGGTCGTATCCGCAGGGCTCGCTCGCCTCTCACACCGTAGGCTACATGTCCACGCAATACGGCGCGTCGGGCATCGAGCTCACCATGAACGACACGCTCACCGGCCACTCGGACTACTCGAGCTGGAAGAACGCGCTCTACTCGCTCGCCGGCATCCAGACGTCGGGATCCACCGTGGTGCTCACCATCAACTCCCAGATCCAGTCGGCGGCCGAGAAGGCGCTCGAAGGGTACACGGGGGCCATCGTGGTGCTCAACCCCACGACCGGAGTACTGCCAAGGCCTCGTCGCCCACGTACTCCAACGACCAGCTCTCCGACATCATCTCGTCGGGCACGGGAAGCCAGCTCGACCGCACCACCCAGGCGCTCTACTCCCCTGGTCATTTCAAGGTCATAACCCTTCTCCGCCGCGCTCGATACGGGCGTCGCAACGCTCGACGACATCTGCGACGCCGAGAGCACCATCACCATCGGCAATGGCACCGTATCCAACTACGGCGACTACGACTACGGACACCCACGCTCAAGGAGGCTCGCCCTCTCCTCGAACACCGTCTTCGGCCGTTCGGGTGCAGGTGGGAGCCAACAAGCTCGTTGCGTACGCATGCCTTCGGCTATGGCACCAGCATCGGTCAGGACTTCTCCACCAAGGTGTCGCTCATGCCCCTCCCTCCGAGATGACGGACTGGGAGACCGCATGGGCGGCCTGCGGCCAGCCGTGGCCAGCACGCCAGTCCCCGCGGCCCACAGACCACCGTCATGCAGAATGCCGTGGTGGCAGACCATCGCCAACGATGGCGTCGCCATGAACCCCTACGTCGTCGACCACATCCTCTCGCCCGAGGGGACCACCACTCGACGACCTCGCCCAAGTCGCTCGGACAGGTCGTCTCTCGTCGACCACCGCCGAGGAGGTCACGCAGGCCATGATCGGCGTCGTCGACATGGCACGGGCACGAGGGCGCGATCTCCGGCGTCACCGTTGCCGGTAAGACCGGCAGCCCAGGTCGAGAACGGCAACATCAACTCGTTCTTCATCGGCTTCGCGCCGGCTGATAACCCAACGCTCGTCATCTCCGTCTGCATCGAGGGACTGGGCGATACGTCGGGGTATGCGGCCGGGGTGGCCGGAGAGGTGCTCGCAAGTGCGCTCAACACCAGGCGCTTGGCGCCGGGACGTAAGAGTAGGCGCGGGGCCGTTCGGGAAGGGATACGTGGCCAATCGCCACGAGTGGAATCGGAGAAGGAACATGCCAGAGAAGGCTCTTGGGGGAAGATACCAAGTTCAGACAGGATCGGTACGGGCGGCATGGCCACCGTGTATCGAGGTCTCGATGAGGTCCTCGGTCGTGCCGTTGCCATCAAGACGATGCTTCCCAATATGCAACCGACCCGTCGTTCGCAGCGCGGTTCAAGCAGGAGGCACAGGCTGCGGCAGCACTCCAGAGCCCCTATATCGTCTCGGTCTACGACTGGGGCAAGGATGGTGACACGTACTACATCATCATGGAGTACCTGCGTGGAACCGACCTCAAGAGCGGCATCGCAAGCATGGCGCGCTCGACTGCAAGAAGGTCGCGCAGATAGGCTCACAGATCGCGCAGGCGCTCTCCGTGGCACAAGCACGACATCATCCACGCGACATCAAGCCGCAGAACATCATGGTGCAGCCGGACGGCAACATCAAGGTGATGGACTTTGGCATCGCTCGAGCCAAGAACAGCCACCTCACCACCGATAACTCGGTCCTCGGCACCGCGCACTACGTCTCCCCCGAGCAGACCCAGGGCAAGGAGCTCGGCCCCACGACCGACATCTACTCCCTCGGGATCGTCATGTACGAGGCGTCGACCGGTCGCGTCCCTTCGAGGGCGATGACGCCATCTCCGTGGCACTCAAGCAGGTCAACGAGCAGCCCGTGCCGCCGTCACAGCCACCCACCATCGACCGCAGCTCGAGTCATCATTCTCAAGTGCATGCAGAAGAATCCCGCCGATCGCTTCCAGACGCCGACGAGCTCTATCGCGTTCTCCGCGACTATCTCGCCGGTCGCATCCAGGCGGTGAACAACGCTACCGCGATGCTCCCCGTTCAGTCCACCAACGTCATCGAGGACGCACGCAGGAGTCCGAACAGCACCTCAACCATGCCGCGCACCAGCCAGCAGCACTATCGTCCCAAGAGCGCGACCGAGCAGGCCGAGGAGGAAGAGGCGCGCGCAAGGGCAAGCATCGCGCTGGTCTCATCATCGGAATCATCGCCGGCATCGCCGCTCTCTTCCGTGGCCGCGTATTTCGTGATCACCATGCTCGCCAGGTACGGCCACCTACTCTGTGCCGAA
>Ga0268356_10073_pt1 | contig 34492 bp, 29 predicted proteins | sample BioMet10_FD_194415 | JGI IMG/M metagenome (GOLD analysis project Ga0268356, IMG submission 194415) | Sewage microbial communities from Oakland, California, United States - Biofuel 10 (PacBio Assembly) | ecosystem: Engineered > Wastewater > Sewage > Unclassified | place: USA: California | collected...
TCGGAGCTATGACCGGAATGAATCCAACCGGCATGCTTGATTCTGTCATCGGCACACTCGCAACCTTAGGAGCTGCGTACTGCACTTGGAAGCTGAGGGATGTAAAGATTGGCAAACTGCCGCTGCTGTCGATGGCAATGCCGGTCATTTGGAACTTTGTGTTTGTCGGAGCAGAACTTGGATATATGATGATGCCTGAAAATGTCATTCTTGGTACAGTCATATTCGGAGCTGAAGTAGCCGTAGGAGAAATCATAGCTGTAATTCTTGGTTATTTCGTGAATAGAATATTTATCAAAACAAAAATATTTGAAAAGTAAGCACAGAGGAGAACAGGTTGAAAAGACTTGTTCTTTTTTTTGAGCCCGCAGAACGAAGGACGAAATCGATTTAGAAAACTTCTGGAACTACCAGATTGTGTGGGGCGTATTTGCGATTCTCCTGATAAAATCACGAGAGTCAGAGAATTGGGAGGACTGAATATAATGAAAAAGAAAGTTCTGCTTTTGTGTGCATTGACATCCATTGTCTTATCAGCCTGCGGCAGTTCATCCGCAGTCAGCACCAAATCGTCCAGTACGCAGACGCCGGAGAGTACGCCAGTATCAACGCCTACACTTACACCTACACCGTCTCCTACCGCAGCAGCTGTTCAAATGACAGCTGCAGCAACCTACAGCAATTCATTTACCAATACGAAAGGTTACAACTTGAATGCTTCCCTGACTTTCTATACTCCAATCCGCAGCACCGGTAAAGAATTTGCACATCCAGAAGATGATTCTGTTACAATTCCTGCGCTCAAGGATCAGAAAGCAACAAAGAATTCATGGATCGTTCCTTTCGTTTCTGAGGGGCAGAATACAACCAAAGATTTTTCAGTTCAGGCAGATATGGAAATCATGGTTGGATATCATACCATCAGTGACCGTCATGACAAAGCATTCCAAAACGTTGAATTTAATGCCACTCCATATAAGGATTTTGCAACGGATTTTTATTACTACAGTGATTATAAAAAAATCTGGAGCAAAGCAACGACGCCGGATATGTCATTCTATCCGCGCTATTCCTGCAATATGGAATGGTCTTCGATTGCCAGCGGACATCGGTTTAGAATCCTTGGTTATCTGGTGCTGTATGATGTGTACACTCCACTCTGTCCAGATGGTCTTCCATATTATTTCTGGCCGGACTATGACATCCATGTTGATACAAAACTGGGCGGGGCTGATGGAAGCCAAGACTCAATTCTATTTGATGCTGCAATTCTAAAGCAGAACGACGGCACTTCGACCGGCAGGTTTGTTTTCTATGATCTGGCAAAGCAGAAAGAAGAAGCAACTGCCTTGATGAGCAGCAATGATGACGCAGCGAAAGCTTCCAGCTTTGTAAAGAAATAATCTATTATTAGAAATTCAGGGTTCCTCCAGCAGCAATGTGCGGAAGGAGCTTTTTTTTCTGCAGACCTATTGACTATTGAATTGTATGTATTATATTCAATAATACAAAAGGAGCTGATAGGATTGAATGTCATTTGCGGTATGCTGCTGAGTATTTCATGAAATATAAGGAATGCCAGCGGATATGTATAGCTCTAGGGAAACATACAATTGTATGTTATCATTTTCACAAGACAAAGAAAGGTTAAGTTATGCTTGAAATTAATGATCTTCACAAATCTTTTGACGGAAAAGAAATTCTTCATGGTGTCACGCTCAACGTGAAAGACGGAGAGATCTTTGGTTTTATTGGACAGAATGGCGCCGGTAAGACAACGACCATCCGCAGTGCAGTAGGTATCTTGGACTTTGAGAAAGGAAACATTACCATCAACGGAATGGATATTAAAAAATATCCTCTGGAAGCTAAGCGCATTACTGCATATCTTCCTGACAATCCTGACTTATATGAAAATCTGAGTGGTATTCAGTATCTGAACTTTATCGCTGATGTATTCGGCATCTCTTCTGAGAAGAGAAATGAAAAGATCAGTGAATATGCCAAGGAACTGGGCATCTATGAGAATCTGGGCGACCAGATCAAGTCTCTTTCGCATGGCATGAAGCAGAAGGTGGCAGTGGTCTCTGCATTCATGCATGAACCAAAGCTGCTGGTGCTAGATGAACCATTCGTCGGACTGGATCCAATTGCGTCACATACAATGAAGGAGAAACTGAGACAGTTGTGTGATAACGGCGGTTCGGTATTCTTCTCTTCCCATGTTCTGGAAGTTGTTGAGAATCTTTGTGATGAAATTGCTATCCTGAAATCTGGATCCGTGATCCTGGACGGCAAGACCTCAGAACTGCTTGCCCAGTCCGGCACAACGCTGGAAGAACTGTTCCTGGAGCGTGCGGAATGAATCGTTTCCTGCTGATTACAAAAGTTCAGCTGCTGAATGTCTTCAAGCAGTCGAATAAGAAGAAATCAATGCTGAACTTAGGAAGCTACACCATCGGTGCCATCGTCATGGCAGGTGTAGGCATCTATTATTCGGTCCTGCTGTTTTCGGGAATTCCGCCGGAGGCTTATAATTCTGTTCCGTTCTTCATGGTGTACATGATCACCTTCCTGGTATTCATCATGGGCATCTCTACATCACGCGGCATGCTGTTTGGCTTTAAAGATCTGGATATGCTGAAGGCAATGCCATTTACCGAAAGAGAGATTGTCTTTTCAAAGATTGCTGTATTTACTTTGACAGAGTATGCATATGCAGGTTCATTCTTTCTTCCAGTCATTCTGATTTTTGGCATCAAGGCTGGCATGAGCTGGATGTTCTATGTTCTTGCCTTGATAGGATATATCGCACTGCCTCTGCTGCCGATATCGTTGTCTTCTTTGATTGGCATGGGGCTAGAAAAAATCAGTGCCGGCAGGAAGCATTCTGAGCTGATCAAGAATGTACTTGGGGTTGTCTTCTTTGTAGCAATTTATGCTGTTTCCATGTATGCCGGCTTCAGCAGCAGTTCTTCTCAGGGCTCTGCATTCCTGGGCATGAATCAGTACTTTGAAAAAGTCATGATCCTGTCAAAATGGTATATGGAAGGCGCTATCAACAATAACGTTCTGCTTGTATTGGCTTCCATGGCTGTTTCCATTGCAGTATATATTGCCTTCCTGTATTTTTATTCAGGAACGGTAATGAAGATCAATGCCAGATCCAATCAGGGCTATCATGTTACTAACTTTCAGGTAAAGAAAGAAAAGATGAACAGTGTCTTCAAGGCAGTGTTCATCAAGGAAAGAGAACGTTTCTTCAAGAACTTTCTCTATGTATTCAATACTGCATTTGGAATGCTTGTGTTAATGGGCGGCTCTATTTATCTGGCATTCAATAAGTCTTTCATGATTGAAGTAGCAGGTGAAGTTCTGCGTGCTAACAGTGATATGTATGCGCTCGTATCACAGATCTTCATCTTGGGAATTGTTTTCTTTGGTCAGCTGTCATGCACGACTAGTTCTTCAATTTCTCTGGAAGGAAAGAGTCTGTGGATCATGAAGTCACTGCCGGTGACCGTAAAGCAGATCTTCTGGGCGAAGATGCTGGTGAATATTCTGATCATCATGATTCCAAGTACGATTTCATTGATCATGCTCGGCCTCGTCTTTGGCTTTGGTCTGGATTACTATCTTCTGGGCTTAGTATTCATCTCTGCTTCAGCATTGGGCATCAGTATGTTTGGTCTGCTGGTCAATCTTCATTTCCCTAAGCTCGAATTTGAAAATGAACAGGAAGTCATTAAGCAGTCAATGGCAGCTTTTATCGGTGCGATGGTGCCGATGTTCGGCGGTATGGGCATGATCATCTTGTTCTTCGCATCCGGGGCATCGATTTCCTTCATGTTCTATATCTTCATAATTGTATATATTGTGATTGATATCTTCCTGTACATCATTCTGATGGATGACGGGAAAAGAAAGTTTGAATCATTGATCTGAGAATACACTTGATGCGGATGAAATATGCTGCATCAAGTTTTTATTTTGTGACGATAATCGAATCATGTATACTGAGGGTATCAAGGCACATCAAAAAGACAAGGAAAGGGATTTTCTTATGAAGAAAATGTACAATATTTTATTTCCTATTTTCCTTCTCTTCCTTTATCCGATGACGTGGATTGGTATTCTGCCGATCAATTTTATCATTGATCTGTTGGTCTTTGATATCTCCATGCGGCATTTGAAGATAGAGAACCGGAAGAAGCTTCTTTTTCCAGCGATGTGGAAGATCTGGAGCTTTGGTTTTCTGTCTGATCTGATTGGATGTACTGTCCTGGTAGTTTTTGTACAGATCGCCACCTTTATTCCATCGCTGTATGATGTCGTCAGCGGGATTGCATGGAATCCCTATTCGAATATTGTTTCGTTCCTGCTGACCGTACTGAGTATTCTAACGGCAGGATATCTGATTTACATCTTCAATAAAAAGTATGCACTGAAAAAGACGGGAATGGATGAGATACAGAAACACCGTACGGCACTATATCTGGCGGTATTTACTTCACCATATGTTCTGCTGATTCCAACCATGTGGCTGTATTGAAAATAAAGATGCCTGACTTCGGTCAGGCATGCTTTGTATTATCTGTTTTCGTTGAGGATGCAGGCACCGTTGGAGGCGATGACATCTTTATACCAGTAGAATGACTTCTTGCGGTAACGGCGGAACGTCCCATTTCCATCATCGTCGCAGTCGACGTAGATGAATCCATAACGTTTGGACATCTGCTTAGTCGATTCTGACACAAGATCGATGCAGGCCCAGCTTGTATAGCCCAGCAGTTCAACACCGTCTTCATAGATGGCGTTGTACATTTCCTTGAAGTGGTCTTTATAATAGTCGATATGTCCCTGATCATTGACGGTCAGATTTCCATTATCATCCTTGATCAGTTCTTCCTTTTCGCCGACACCGTTCTCAACAATGAACAACGGTTTTCTGTAGCGGTCATACAGATCGACCAGGGAGACTCTTAAGCCGATTGGATCAGTCTGCCAGCCCCACTCACTGGCGGTCAGGTACGGATTCTTGATGGCGGTCATGGTATTGCCGGCTGTTGTCTGCAGGCCGTCAGCGTTCTTGGCAACACAGCTTGAGGAATAGTAGGAGAAGGAGATGAAGTCTACTGGGTATGCTTTCATGACTTTCAGGTCTTCTTCAGTCATGTTGATATGCAGGCCATGGTTCTTGAATCTGGCCAAGAGGTAAGTAGGATATTCACCGAAGACCTGTGTATCAGAGTAGCAGTAAGTTGCCCGCATTCTCTGCTGGGCTTCCAGGACATCTTCCGGCCGGCAGGAATAAGGATAGTAAGTCAGCTTTGTAAGCATGCATCCAACCTTAGCAGCTGGATCTTTCTCATGAATATATTTGGTCGCCAGTGCAGATGCGACAAACTGATGATGCATGGACTGAAAGATTACTTCTTCCCAGTTCTTGTCCGCAAACTTGTCCTTGATCAGACCGCCGGTCGTATATGGATGACGGATCATGCTGTCGACTTCATTGAAGGTCAGCCAGTACTTTACTCTGTCAATATAACGGTCCACAATCGTCCTGACAAAGTTCATGAAGAAACCGATGGTCTCACGGTTATACCAGCAGTCATACTTCAAAGCTAAGTTCAGCGGCGGTTCATAGTGAGAGATTGTAACTAATGGTTCAATGTTGTATTTCTTCAGTTCATTGAAAACATCATCGTAGAACTTCAGTCCTTCTTCATTCGGTTCCTTGTCATCGCCATTTGGATAGATGCGTGACCAGGCAATAGACATACGGAATACTTTAAACCCCATCTCTGCTAAGAGGGCGATATCTTCCTTGTAATGATGATAGAAATCGGAACCGTGTCTCTTTGGATAATGCTTCAGGTCATCTGGATGTGCCAGAGCTTCTTCAATATCTTTGGAGAGTGTTTCATTCTGCTTCGTATAATCCTTACATCGACATCCAAATGCGTGCGGGCACAGTCAGAGACTGACCATCCTTTGCCGCCTTCATTCCATCCTCCTTCGAATTGATTGGCAGCGGTTGCCCCGCCCCACAGGAATCCATCCGGAAATCTTTTCTCAGCCATATTCTGTCTCCTCATTCATGTTTCTTTCAACATTATAGACATATTAGCTGGTATTATTCATCCTGTATAAGTTCAAAAATTTGGAACACATCATATAATCTAACTTAGTATTGCAGATGTTATCTATACTAAGAACAGGTGAATATGAAGCTAAACTATACAGATCTGATTTTTACGCTCAGCGACGCAATTGATGCAGTGGAAAAGCAGGTGACGGGAGCCGCATCAGAGCACGGCAAACGAGTCGGCTATCTATGCGAACGGATGTCAGTGAACTGCGGACTGACCAGTGAAGAAAAATCTGACCTGATCGGGTGTGCGATTCTTCATGATAATGCCTTGGCAGAATCATTGCGGGAAGACGCCGAGATTACCAGCTATCAAAGCGATGAATATATTGACGGCAGGCCTTTTTATGTGGCAATGCCGACGCATGTCATCTACAGTGAACGGAATGCAAGCATTCTTCCGTTTCATACAGATATCAGGAATGCCATTCTCTGGCATCATGAAAATGCAGACGGAACAGGGCCTTTCCATCTGAAGGAAAAGGATACAACTCTGTATTCAGAGATGATCCATCTGGGTGACTTCATTGATATCCTGTTTTCTTTCACGACCATGGATCAGTTCGGATATCAGGAGATGCAGAAATATGTAGCAAGTCATGCCGGGACGCTGTTCTCCCACCGGGCAGCCCATCTGATGAAGGACAGCTTCACCTATGATGATCTGATCAGACTGCAGCAGAAGGGTGTACAAGCTTGCCTGAAAGAATCTGTCCCTGAGATCATCGGGGAATACAGGGATGATGAGATCCGCAATATCGCAATGTTCTTTTCAGGAATTGTCGACTACAAGTCTTCTTTTACCAAGGATCATTCCATGGGTGTTGCCAATAAGGCATATACCATGGCTAAATACTATAGATGGGACAATGACAAGTCCATCCGTTTCTATCTGGCAGGAGCTCTCCATGATATCGGCAAGTTGATGGTGCCGAATACGATCCTTGAAAAGCCCGCAAAGCTGAGTACAGAGGAGTTCAATGCCATGAAGGATCATGCGGCAGCGACGTATCGGATGCTGTCCAGGATCCCAGGCTTTGAGGAGATTGCCGAATGGGCAGGAAACCATCATGAGAAGCTGGATGGAACCGGTTACTCCCGCGGCCTGAAGGCGGAAGATTTGACCTTCGAAGACCGGCTGATGGGATGTCTGGATATCTATCAGGCCTTGACAGAAAAGCGTCCGTATAAACAGAAGTACTCCTACGCACAGTCCATCGATATCATGCGCTCGATGGCAGAAGCCAACAAGATTGACGGCGGCATTGTGGAAGATATCCGCAGGGCATATGCCGGCGACCACCTTGAAGAACTGAAAGAAGCAGAGAAGCAGCCGCAGGAGAAGATGAAGCAGTTCCGCTGTGATGTATGCGGATTTGTATACTGGGGTGTAGAAGCACCAGAGTCATGTCCAATCTGTGATTCTCCGAAAGAGATTGCTTATCATTGAAGCGGCGGTTTGATTCCGTCGCTTTTTATTGCGCAGGGCATGTTGTAAAATATAGCATGAGCAAAGAAATCAATCTTTCCGACTGAATATGTCACAGACAACGAAACGCGCATTGGAAGCTTCCTTAAAACATCTGCTGCTGCAGAAGCCTTTGGACAAGATCACCATCAATGATATTGCAGAGGACTGCGGCATCAACCGCATGACTTTCTATTATCATTTCAAAGATATCTATGATCTGGTGGAATGGTCATGTTTCGAAGATGCGGAAAAAGCTCTGGCAGGAAAAAAGACATATGATACATGGCAGCAGGGATTTCTGCAGATTTTTGATGCAGTGAAGGAAAATAAACCGTTTATCGTAAATGTCTACCGCTGTGTGAGCCGGGAACAGATTGAAAAATATTTGGATAAGGTAACGTATAAGCTGCTGATTGATGTTGTCAATGAAGCTGCTGAAAAAATGAACATTGAACAAGATGAAAAGGAATTCATTGCCAACTTTTATAAACATGCCTTTGTCGGCTTAATGCTGGACTGGATTGGCAATGACATGAGGGAAGATCCAGTTGAAGTGATTGACCATCTTTCCAAGCTGATGCAGGGAAATTTCACCAGAGCGCTGCATGCATACAGCACAGAAAGCGGTGCATCAGAAGCAGAAAAATGATAAAAATTTAAACAGAAGGACGGCGGTGATAAAAAAATAGTCACTGCGGTCCTTTTGCTTATCGAAAGAAAGAAAATCCTCAGCTATTTTAAAAGCACAGATAACAGGAGGAAATTCTATGTATTATTCGAGTGGTAATTATGAAGCATTTGCCCGTCCGGAAAAGCCGGAAGACATCGAACACAAGTCAGCATATCTGATTGGAACAGGACTGGCATCTTTGTCAGCAGCCTGCTTCTTGGTGAGAGATGCACAGATGCCGGGGAAGCATATTCACATCTTTGAAAAGGATCCGGTTCCAGGCGGAGCGTGTGATGGGTATAAATATCCAGGAGTCGGCTATGTCATGCGCGGCGGACGCGAAATGGACAATCATTTTGAATGCATGTGGGATCTGTTCCGTTCCATTCCATCGATTGAAAAAGATGGAATCAGTGTCCTGGATGAGTACTATTGGCTGAACAAGAAGGATCCAAATTTTTCCTTATGCAGAGCAACTGAACATCAGGGACAGGATGCGCATACAGAAAATAAGTTCGGTCTCAGTGATAAGGCCCAGGAAGAGATCATGAAACTCTTCTTTACACCGGATGAAGATCTTTATGATAAGAAAATCACGGATTATTTCGATGATGAAGTGCTCAATTCTAATTTCTGGATGTACTGGAGAACAATGTTTGCCTTCTCCAACTGGCATTCTGCACTGGAGATGAAGCTTTATCTTAAGAGATTCGTTCATCATGTCGGCGGCCTGCCTGATTTTACGGCACTTCGCTTCACAAGATACAATCAATATGAATCCATGATTCTGCCAATGGTCAAATATCTGGAAGATCATGAAGTGCAGTTCAACTACAATACAAAAGTCACCGATGTAAAGTTTGACGTTACCGGCAGGAAAAAACTGGCCAAGAGAATAGACTTTGTATGCCAAGGCAGAGAAGACCATATCGACTTTACAGAAAATGACTATCTGTTTATCACGAATGGCGGCAATGTTGAGAATTCAACAATCGGCGGTCAGGATAAGGCATGTGTCTTCAACAAAGATATTCAGCCAGGCGGCGGATGGGATCTGTGGCGCCGTATTGCAGCGCAGGATCCATCTTTTGGCCATCCAGATAAATTCTGCGGTGACCCGGAGAAGTGCAACTGGATGGGTGTAACAGTCAACACATTGGACCAGAAGATCATTCCTTATATCAAGAAGATTACAAAGCGCGATCCATTTACCGGCGGCGTTGTCACCGGCGGTATTGTAACAGTGAAGGATTCCTCTTGGCTGATGAGCTGGACCATCAATCGTCAGCCGCAGTTCAGAGATCAGCCGAAGGATCAGTGCCTTGTATGGGTCTATGGCCTATTTACAGACCGTCCAGGTGACTATGTCAAAAAGCAGATGAGAGACTGCACGGGCAGAGAAATCTGTGAAGAATGGCTCTATCATTTAGGTGTTCCGACAGATCAGATTGAAGATCTGGCATCGAATTCCGCAAATACTGTTCCGACAATGATGCCGTTTGTTTCATCATTCTTTATGCCGAGAAGAAAAGGAGACAGACCGGATGTTGTACCGGACGGCGCTGCCAACTTTGCATTCATCGGCCAGTTCGCTGAAACGAAGAGAGATACAATCTTTACTACCGAATATTCCATCCGTACTGGCATGGAAGCTGTCTATACATTGATGAGAGTAGATAGAGGCGTTCCTGAAGTATGGGGAAGCACCTATGATGTCAGAGATCTCCTCAATGCTACAATCCAGTTGAGAGACGGTCAGCCATTGACAGATATGAAGCTTGACATGAAACAGAAGATTGCCCTGAAAGAAGGACTCAAGAAGATTGAAGGAACTGATATTGAGAAACTTCTCAAAGAGTATCACGTACTGTAATTTTATGAAAAAGAGACCTGAAAGACAGAAATCCTGCCTGTACAGGTCTTTTTTGATGCCTGCCTTCTTTTTATTATTAGGGAAGAAACGAGCGCTTCATGATATAATAGCGGCATATGAAAAAGGGAATGTTCATTACATTTGAAGGACCGGACGGCAGCGGAAAGACAACCGTATCCACAGCAGTCTGTGAACGTTTGTTAAAAGAAGGATATCAGGTACGCTATACAAGAGAACCAGGTGGTTCCAATATTGCAGAACAGATCAGAAATATCATCCTGGATCCTAAGAATACAGATATGGATGCACGTACAGAAGCTTTACTGTACGCTGCCAGCAGAAGACAGCATCTGATTGATAAAGTCCTGCCTGCTTTAAATGAAGGTGTGACAATCATCAGTGACCGCTTTGTGGACAGCTCTTTGGCATATCAGGGATGCGGCAGACAGATCGGCATCGATGAAGTCTACGCTATCAACCAATTTGCAATTGAAGGGCATATGCCGGATAAGACCATCTTTCTGAATATTGATGCCCAGACAGGATTGGACCGCATCAATGCCAACCGTACCTATTTGGATAGATTGGATCAGGAAAGCGTGGAATTCCACAACCGTGTCCATGAAGGGTATCAAAAAGTTATTCAAAAATATGCGGACCGCATGATCATCATTGATGCATCAAGAGATGTAGATGCCGTCATTGAGGATGCTTATCAAGCAGTGAAGGGATTATTGGATGCTTAAGGAACTCTTGAAGGAACAGCAGCCAGTTGTCTATCGGGCGCTGGAGAATGCCTGCGTCAATCACGAAGTATCTTCTGCGTATTTGTTTGCGGGTCCTTATGGAACACCGAAGAAAGAAGCTGCCATCCTGCTGGCGCAGAGTATTTTCTGTGAACAGGAAGGACTGGCATGTGAGTCATGCAATATATGCCGCAGAGTCAAAGAGAACGTCTATGCAGACCTTGTCATCCTGGACGGCAGTGAAGAGGCTGTCTCTAAGGATATGATTGACGGCATCCAGGAGAAGTTCTCTAAAACAGCACTGGAAAAGAATGGACAGAGAGTCTATATCATTCTGAATGCAGAGAATGCCAGCATCTCGGCACAGAACAGTATGTTAAAATTTCTGGAAGAACCAGGAGCAGGCATAACTGCGATATTAACGACTGACAATGCAAGCAGGATCCTGCCGACCATCTTATCAAGATGCACGATCCTTCCATTTACACCGATGAAGCATGAAGCATATCATCAGATGGCATTGGAAGCAGGTGTTCCAGCAGAGGATGCATATCTGCTGAGCCATATTGTCAAGAATATGGATGACCTCAATGAGATGTATCCAGATTATGAAGAAGAAGGCAGAAGACCGGCAGAAGAATTTGAGAGTGCAGTCGGAATGCTGAAGCAGTACCTTGATGAACGGGAAAGAGAAGATCTGCTGGTAGATTATGAAGTTTCCTGGAAGTCAAAGGAGAAAGACGCAAAGAAGGCAAAGCAGAGCAACATGGTCATACAGCGTGCTTTCTTTGATTTATTGATGATGTATGCACATGATGTCATTCTGCATCATGACGAAGGACCGGCATGGTACCGGCAGGCCGTCAACGAAGCAGAAGGATCATCAGAGATATATGGAGAGCTGATTGTGATTGCTTCAGAAGAAAAAGACAAGGTCAATAAATACAATGACCTGAATCTTCTGATGGATCAGGCTTTCTACAAACTGGAGGGTTTTAACCATGAGCATGGAATTTGAAGAAAAAGATACTCAATCCAATACAGCCGCTGAGAAATATCCATATTCAGTTGCCGTATGTTTTAGAGGATCAGGCAAGCCGTATTCATTCGGCAGCTACAACAATGATTTTCACAAAGATGACTGGGTCGTTGTAGAGACATCCCAGGGTGACGAGATGGGACAGATTGTTGCTGAACCATTGAACGTTGAGAAGTATGGCCTGCCGATGCCGACCAAGCCAATCATCCGTAAGGCAACAGAAACAGATTTTGAAGATTACCAGGAAAATCTGGAAGAAGAAAAGGGAAGCTTTCCGGATCTGCTGTGATGAGATTGCCAACCTTAAGCTGGATATGCATCTGCTGAGTGCGCAGTATACATTGGCACATGACAAGATCTTATTCATCTATCTGGCAGAACAGAGAGTTGATTTCCGTGAACTGCTGAAGAGGCTCGGCACTGCATTAAGATGCAGAATCGAACTGCGTCAGATTGGTGAAAGAGACAAGGCAAAGATGGTCGGCGGCATTGGTATGTGCGGTATGGAATGCTGCTGCACAAGATTCAAGAATCACTTTGATGTCATCAGTATTAACATGGCAAAGAATCAGCTTCTTGCTTTGAACATCGATAAGCTTTCCGGCATGTGCGGCAAGCTGAAGTGCTGTCTGAAATATGAAGACAATGACTACAAGCAGCTGACTGAAGGTCTGCCGAAGATGGGCTCACAGGTCGAATATGACGGAGAGATCTACCGTATTACCAATATGAATGTCATGAGTGAAGAAGCGAAGCTGGAGAATCATGAAACAGCCATCTTCATTTCTCTTGATGATCTGCGCAATAAGGCAATCCCACGCAAGGGTGCTGTTATGAAGAAGAGAGATCCTGCAGCCGGGGATAAGCCGGCCACAAGACCATCATTCATACCAATCGTCCAGCCGAAGAGCCGAAGAAGGAAGACCGTGTCCTGCAGGCACCGACAAAGGATACCTCAGAAGTACGTTCCTTCGGCCATAAGGACAATGGAAACAGCCGTCCAAAGCGTGACAATAATCAGAAGCGTTTTGACAGCAGCAAGAACAATCACGAGCAGAGAAACCGCAGCAATAACAATAACTTCCACCGCAGTGAAGAAAAGAAACCAGTACAGGAATCCAAGAATGTGACTGTACGTACGTTCGGGCCGCAAGAAGAAGGATTCTGAGGAAACAAATGAACCGCCAGCATTCGTTCGAAAACGAAATGCCGACCCTGTACTTAGTACCGACACCAATCGGAAATCTCAATGAGATGAGTCCGAGAGCAATCGAAGTACTGAAAGATGCAGATGTCATTGCCTGTGAAGATACACGTACCAGCGGTCAGCTGCTGAAGCACTTTGAGATTCACAGTCATCTGATTGCGTATCATAACTTCAACGAAGAAGCCAGTGCTAATGGCATCCTGGATCTGCTTGGAGAAGGAAAAAACGTTGCCTTGATCTCAGATGCAGGATATCCGCTGATCAATGACCCCGGTCAGAAGATTGTCGCTTTAGCTGCTTCTGCCGGATACAATGTGGTGCCGGTCTCTGGACCAAGTGCTTTCCTGAATGCAATTGTTGCATCAGGCTTAGTAGTGCAGCCATTCTTATTCATCGGCTTCCTGCCGCAGCAGCATTCTGATCGAGTCAAGAAACTGTCAGAGTATAAGGCATATCCAATGACGATGGTGTTCTATGAAGCACCGCACCGCATTGAGAAATGTCTGCAGGACTGCATGGATGTCTTTGGTGACAGAGAAATGGTCTTAGCCAGAGAACTGACTAAGATGCATGAAGAATTCCTGCGTGGGAAGATCTCAGAGATCATTCCTGTCCTGCCGGAATTAAAAGGGGAAATGGTCATCGTCATGGATGGGAATCATGAAGACTATTCAAAGGATGTCGATATGAGTGCCATCATGGATATGGTCCAGGAATCAATCAATGCAGGTCTAGTCCACCAAGGATGCTATCAAGGATGCAGCCGCAAGGACAGGCATCGCAAAGAATCGGATCTATGAAGAGTTCCACAATAAAGGGGGACAGTGCTGATGATATTGGGATTGACTTCCAGCACAATTATTCTGATCTATGGCGCCGCTGCAATTCTGCCAGGTGTGTTCCTGCTGCTGTATATCTATAAGCTGGACACCGTGGAAAAAGAACCGCCTTCTTTAATCTGGAAGCTGCTTTTAGGCGGCCTTGGGGCAGCGGTCTGTGCATTGATCCTGGAAGAGATCTTCAATACAGTCAGTTCAAAATTTGTACAGCAGTCCAATGCAGATGATACTTTGATCCAGGCTGTTGTAGATGCACTGTTTGTTGCAGTCATCGAAGAATCTTCAAAGTTTGTTTTCCTGAAGAAGATCAGCTGGAAACATCCAGCGTTCAACTGCCGCTTCGACGGTATGGTCTATGCCATTTCAGTCTCTTTAGGATTTGCAATATTGGAAAATGTATTATACGTATTCTTCTATGGAGGCCTCTCTGTTGCGCTGTCGAGGGCACTGCTGTCGATTCCGGCACATATGTGCTTGGTGCATATATGGGCATCTTACTACGGCAGAGCGAAAGTATGCCAGCACGCAGATGATGCAAGCGGGACAGAATGGAATTTAGTTGCCGCACTGCTGACAGCGATGGTATTCCATATGATCTATGACGCAACCCTGATGGTCAATACAGGTTTCTCCATTGCCTTGTTTGCCTTGGTGGTGCTGTTCATGTATGTCTATGTATTCTGGCGGATCAGAAGAGAAGCCGCAGATGATGAATATATTGATGAATAGTCAGTTTGCACCAATTGTTGTATGATAGTAAAGAACAATATTAGGAGTAAAGAATATGTTTAACAATGTTGGAATTGATAAAATGATTATCTTTGCACTGCTTGGCATTGTAGCAATTCTGCTGATTGCTGTGATTGCCCTGGCAGTCAAGAGAAACATCTACTATGTAGATGAAAACGGAAATGAGATCAAGCCGAACAAGAAGGGACATCAGGCACCTGCATCCCGTCCTGCACCGGCAGCTGTTTCCCCTCAGCAGAGAATGACTCCGCTGAATGCTGATCCGGCCCCTTCTGCATCCGCTCTTGAAACACCGCTTGAAGTCAAGGGTTCTTCCGTGACGGGTGCGGTAGTTACAGTGACAATCAATGGTCAGACCACAGAATCCACTATCACCAGCTTCCCATGCCTGCTTGGCAGGGAGACAGCTACATGCAATCTGGTCATTGCCGAACCTGCAGTTTCCAGAAGACATGCACAGATCATTGAAGAGAATGGCAGCTTATATCTTGAAGATGTTTCTGAACATAACGGAACATACCTCAACGGCACAAAGCTTCCGCCGTTAGGCAGAGCGAGAATTCATGAATCAGATCGAATCAGTCTGGGAAGAGCAGAAATTGATATTTGAAACTGTTGTATTAATGTAAGATTCCAGAGATTCTGGAATCTTTTTTGGAGACTGGTATGAAGTGTACAAGATGCGGATATGAAAACGAAGATAACGCAAAGTTCTGCACATCGTGCGGAGCTCCTTTAACAATGACTGCCCAGCAGGATACAGCAGTCCTTTTGGAACTGGCGGAAGCATATACCGGCAGTCCTGCCCAGGCCAGGAAGATTGTCGAAGCTAGTCAGAAAGATATTCGTTCTGTCTCAGCCGCATGTGTTGACTGGATCCGCCTGAAGGATCAGACCTTGTTCCAGGACGCTGCACAGAGTGCAGAAGGAAGACCGACCCTGGATACAATCACAGATATGGAAAAGACGATCCGTGATCTGGATTATGAAGAACGGATCATTGTGCTGATGCACTGTCTTGAAAAGATGTCACCGGCTGAGATTGCCAGGACCCTTCATATCACGGAGGATCAGGTCGTCTATTATCTGCAGTGTGCTTATGATAAGAACAATCCGCCGCAGGTGCAGGCTTCTCCTGTTCTGCCAAAGGAAAAGAAACGGCCGGAGCGGAAGAAGAGACCAGTGAAGAAAAAAGAACCAAAGGAACAGAATGATGACGGACCGAAATTCCTGAAGCACATCTCCATGCAGACAAGAATCATCATTGCGGTCATTGCGGCTTTGATTGTCGGCAGCTTCTTAGGCATCAAGAGCTATGCCCATGATGAGTACTTAAGAGGGGTTGCCTACTTAGAAGAAAAAAACTATGACCAGGCACTGGAGCCATTGATGAATGCCAAGAGATATGGCGGCAGTGAAGACGCTGGACTGAAATTAGGCGACTTGTATTATGATCAGGAAGACTATCAGAAGGCACTTAAGGAATACCAGTCCTGCAGTCAGGAGAAGCAGGAAGTCAAAGATGCCTTGATCCGTACCTATCAGAAACTGGCAGATCTGTCGATTGCAGAATCAAACTATGGCAATGCAGCAGAATATCTGGAGAGCCAGTATGAACTGGATGAAGATGAACATACAAATATCAGACTGAATGCCGTCAAAAACAATGGAACATATACAGCTGAAGATGGAAACATCTACAATGTCTGGGGAGATCCCGTCAAGCTTTATGCTGTGAAGAACGGCAGGAAACTGTATCAGGTCGAACTGGAATACAACGATGACAGAACACTGAAATCAATGAAAGAATCTGTTTCTGACTATACCAGCAGGATCAACTTCAATCAGTTCAGCAGCAGCACAGACATCGAAGCTTCCTGGTTCCTGAAGGATGACAATACGGTCAGCTATTCGGTGCAGACAGCACTGTATGATGAACATGACAATCCGACACAGATCACAGTCACGACAACATCTTCAATTCAAAAGACAGCATATACCTACACGTATGATGGGAACCAGATCAAGTCAGCTTCGCTCAAGACAAAAGCCGGCACCGTTACTGCATCCTATACGTATACGGATGATAAGATCACAGAAATCAAGTACAGTGACAACACATCTGTCACCTATGAATATGACCGTGACGGACAGCGCATCCATGAAACAGACTTAAAAGAGAATGGCGATATCATAATGGATATCTCTTATGATCATGACGACAGTGGAAACGTCGTTGAAAAGATCATCAAGCGGAATGATACAGACAGCGTCCTGCCATTTGCGGCAGAACAGGATATCACATATACCTATACTAAAGCAGGTAAACCGAGCATAATGACAGTTCTTGCCAACAATGCAGAAGTTGCCAATGGATACTATATTGAGAATGCTGGATGGATCATTCTATATCACACGGCAGAATAATATGAAGGAAAGACCTTTTCAGAGATGCTTGAAAAGGTCTTTCTATGCAATTAGGATGCGGGATTGTCAATAACAAGGTAAAATAGAGCTGTTATGGAGGCTTTTATGGAACTGATACTGAACGGAACATATCACGATTTTATCCTGAACAAGATCCAGCCATTGGCGGACTGCGAAGGTACATTATATTTATTTGAACATCAGAAGACAGGGGCTAAGCTTGTCTGGATGCAGCGCAAAGATACCAATAAGACATTCTCAATTACATTCAAGACGACTCCAAGTGATGATACGGGTGTCTTTCATATGCTTGAGCACTCAGTTCTGAATGGATCACGTAAGTATCCAGTCAAGGAACCATTTGTGGAACTGCTGAAGAGCTCCATGCAGACGTTCCTGAATGCGTTCACAGCACCGGATAAGACCATGTATCCTGTTTCATCCAGAAATGACAAGGACTTCATGAACCTCATGTCGGTCTATATGGATGCTGTGTTCCATCCGGCGATCTACACCAATCCTAATATTTTCTATCAGGAAGGCTGGCATTATGAAATCCGTGATGTCAAAGAAACACCGACATATAAGGGTGTTGTGCTGAATGAAATGAAGGGAGCCTTCTCTTCTGTTGATGAAACAATCATCGATGAATTGAACAGAATGCTGTTTCCGGACAACTGCTATCAATATGTATCCGGCGGCGACCCGGAACACATCACAGATCTTTCCTATGAACAGTTCATCGAAACACATCAGAAGTTCTATCATCCGACTAATTCCAGAATCTGGCTGGACGGTGATATGGACATCGATGCTGTTCTTGCATTCATCAATGATGAATACTTCTCCCAGTATGAGAGAGAGGTACATGATTTTGCGATTCCGATGCAGGCAGTCGGCAGTGCAGATGTCCACCGTTATGAATATGAGATTTCGGAAGATGATCCAACAGAAGACAGAACACAGGTGTCTGTCGCGAAGATCATCACATCTTATGATGATGTGGAAAAGAATCTGGCATGGTCAGCTCTCAATGATGTGCTGGTTGCCAATAATGAAGCACTGCTGAAGAAGAATATCATCGATGCAGGTCTTGGTCAGGATGTGGAACTGGATATCTACAACGGCATCCAGCAGCCATGGGCAGTCCTGACGGTCCGCAACACAAATGAAGATCAGTATGAACAGCTGCGCAGAGTCATTCATGATACGGCTGAAACACTGGTTACAGAAGGACTGAATCACGATGAGATAACAGCTACTTTGAACCAGATGGAATTCAAGTACCATGAGAAACATGAACCAGCAGGACTGATGTATGCCGAGAGAGGAATGAACAGCTGGCTGTACGATGGAGACCCAGCATTATATCTGAATGAAGGGTCACTGTTTGAATCCCTCCGTAACAAAGTCAATGAAGGATATTTTGAAGAACTGCTGAAAGACTTCCTGCTGGATGAAGAACACCTGAAGGCAGTCATTGCTGTACCTTCCAGAGATGCTGGAAAGGCTAGACTGGCAAGAGAAGAAAAGAAATTGAAACAGGCAAAGAAATCCTGGGGAGATCAGACAGCTGCGTATGTTGCTTTGAATGAAAATCTGGATTCCTGGCAGGAAGCAGAAGATATTCCAGAAGCACTGGAGACATTACCGAAACTGTCGCTGTCAGACATCAATGAAGATCCAGAAGATTTCCCTTATGAAGAAAAGGAGATCAGAGGTGTCCCTGTACTGATCCATCCGGAAGAAGATGGAATCGTCTATCTGAATCTGTATTTCAATATGGCAGGTGTTACAAAGGAACATCTTTCTTCGGTTGGCTTCTGGTCAACATTGATGACCAATCTGCGGACTAAGGAACATACGCTTCGCCAGCTGCAGGAAAGCATCAAGAGAGATCTTGGAGATCTGAACATCTATCTCGAAGCATATTCTTTGAAGAATGAACCAGGCGCATGCTATCCAGTTATCGGTGTATCTGTTTCTGCCTTAAAGAAAAATATTCATAAGGCAGTACCGCTGATCAAGGAAATCCTCTTTGATACAGTCTATGAAAAAGAAACTATTCTGCCGCTTCTGAAGCAGGACAATGAGAACTTCCGTCAGGAACTGATCACGGCAGGACATGCAGATGCGATGAGAAGAGCCGCAGCGCATGAAAGTGCAGAAGGCGTCTTCCGTGAATATGTCGGCGGATATGAAAGCGGTAAATATGAGAAGGAACTGGAAGATCATTATGATGATATGATCGGCACTTTCCTGCAGGAATGTGAGATGTACAGCGATGTCATCTTCTCTAAGGCCAGAGTCACAGTATCCATCACCGGTGAAGAGAATACAGATGTCGTCAAGGAAGTAATCAGCATGCTGCATGACTATGATGCCAACCGTGCCAAGGTGCATTATCCGCTCATCAGTGAGGATAGACAGTCATTGATCATCCCGGCAGGCATTGCCTATGGTGCGATGAACGTCAATGTCCTGAAATATGATTATCAGTATGAACCATGCATGAAGGTCATGGCGCATCTGCTGACCTATGACTGGCTGTGGAATGAAGTCAGAGTCAAGGGCGGTGCATACGGAACTGGTTTTGCGGTCAATGCGAACGGGAATCTCGGTATCTATTCCTACCGTGATCCTGATCCAATGAATCTTTATAGAGCAGCGCTTGCATCGGCAGATTACTTAGTCAGAACAGCAGAAAGCGATATGGATCTTGACCAGATGATCATCGGCGCGATTGCTGCAGGAGAAGCACTGCTGTCACCGTCATCCAAAGTGCGGGTCAGTGATGCGATGTATTTCCGGCACGTCACATATGAAATGAGAAAAGAAGCACGGAAAGAACTTCTTTCGATGAAAAAGAATCAGCTGAAGGAATTTGGTGAGATGCTGAAGAAGGTACTGCCTGAAGCAGCTATCTGTGTCATTGGTTCTAAAGAAAAAGTAGAAGGATGCAGTGAACTGAATCTAACACCACTGCAGCAGTTATGAAGAAGCAGAGAGATCTGCTTTTTCTTTATTTGGAACTGCTCATGAAATAACATTTATTGATATGATGAAATAAATATATATACATGATAGAATATCAATCGCTGAGGAAAAAGCGATGAACGGTAAAGAAAGATTCAATACAAGAACAAAGATGCTGTTGTATTTTTTGGAAGGTTCAAAGAGATACTTTGTTGCTTCCATCCTTTTTGCATGCCTTGTTTCTGTACTTGATCTGATCAATCCGAAGATCATCTCCTATACAGTTGACTCCATTCTTGATTCACAGAATGTTGTTCTCCCAGATTTTCTGAACAGCTGGATTGATTCCATCGGCGGTGCTGCCTACCTACGTGCGAACTTATGGTTGATTGCTTTGGCTGTATTGATTGTAGCAGCGCTCGGTGCACTCTGCAGATTCTTGTTCAACCTATTCAACTCCATCGGCGCAGAGCATTTAGTCAGGTCAATGCGCAACAGTCTGTTTGATCATATTCTGCATCTTCCGTTTGCCTGGCACAGTGAAAATCACACCGGGGATATCATCCAGAGATGCACTTCGGATGTTGAACAGATCAAGGTGTTCTTATCAGAACAGCTGACTGCTTTATTCAGAATTGTGGTCATGATCTGTCTGACGATGTACTTCATGTTTGCAATGAACTGGAAGCTGTCTCTTGCTGCTGCGATATTCATTCCGATGATTGTCAGCTACTCTCTGTTCTTCCATTCCCGCATCGGCAGTGCTTTTGAAAAGGCAGATATCGAAGAAGGCAAACTATCTTCCATCGTGCAGGAGAACTTGACAGGAGTCAGAGTTGTCCGTGCCTTTGGCAGAGAAAAGTATGAACAGACTCGCTTTGAAAAACAGAACAGCAATTATACAAACATGTGGGTCCATCTGATGAAGCTGCTGGCAGCGTTCTGGATGAGCTCAGATCTATTCTCCTATGGACAGGTCATTACGGTATTAGCATACGGTGCGGTCCTTTCCGTCAATGGCGAAATCACCGCTGGTAACTATATTGCATTCATCAGCTACACAATGATGCTGATGTGGCCAATTAGGAACTTAGGCCGTGTCATTTCCAACTTGAGCAAAGCTGGCATTTCCATTGATCGTCTGCGCTACATCATGAACAGTGAAGTAGAACATGATGAAGAGAATGCTCTGACCCCGGATATGGATCAGGATATTGTCTTTGACAATGTCAGCTATCAATACGAAAATGGAACATCAGAAATCCTGGACCACGTATCCTTTACGGTAAAAGCAGGAACGACTGTCGGTATCTTAGGTGGTACGGGTTCTGGCAAGAGCACATTGATGTATCTGCTGGACCGACTGTATGACCTGAAGGAAGGTACAATTTCCATCGGCGGCGTTGATATCCGTGAGATGAAGGCACAATGGGTGCGTCAGAATATCGGCATGGTCCTGCAGGAACCGTATCTGTTCTCTCGTTCTTTAGGTGAGAATATTAAGATTGCAGAACCGGAAGCAGATATGGAAGAGATCCAGCATGCGGCGAAGATTGCCTCATTGGATCATGCAATTGAACATTTCAAGGAAGGCTATGAGACCTTTGTCGGAGAAAGAGGCGTCACGCTTTCCGGCGGCCAGAAGCAGAGAGCTGCGATTGCACAGATGCTGATCAGAAAACCTCCAATCATGGTATTTGATGATTCATTGAGTGCCGTAGATGCGGAGACTGATGCAAAGATCAGAGCTTCCTTAAAAGAAAATATCGGAGACAGTACTGTGATCCTGATTGCACACCGCATTACGACATTAATGAATGCCGATCAGATCATTGTAATGGATCAAGGAAAGATTGTAGAATCCGGAACGCATGAAGAACTTCTGACGAAGAACGGCATCTACCGTCAGATCTATGACCTCCAGAGCCGCAGTCAACAGCAGGAGGTGAACGCATGAACGACGATACTAATGTAAAGTTAAAGTGGTTCGGTATTCCAAAACTGCTTCCATTTGTAAAGAAATACAAAGTACGGATCATCTGGATGGTCATTCTTGGTGTTGCAGCTTCCTTGATTGACTCAATCTATCCGCTGTTCAACCAGTATGCATTGAATCACTTTGTGCTGGGACAGACACTGGATACACTGGTCTGGTTCATTGCTTTGTATCTAGGCATTCTGATTGTTCAGATCATCATCAACTTCATCAGTGTCTACTGGGCAGGCATGATTGAAATGCATGTCGACAGAGACCTGCGCAGTGCATCCTTCAACCATCTGCAGGAATTGTCCTTTGCCTACTTCAATCAGAACAACGTTGGATATGTCCATGCCCGTGTCATGAGTGATACCGGCAAGATTGGTGAAATGGTATCCTGGCGAATGATGGATATTGTATGGAATGGATCCTATCTGATCTTTGTCTTCATCAACATGATCATGATCAACGCAAAACTGGCACTGTATATCATTGCCTTGGTTCCAATTGCAGTGATTGTCATTGCCCTGTTCCAAAAGAAGCTGGTCGTGCTGAACCGCAAGATCCGTGAGATCAACAGCACCATCACCAGCAACTTCAACGAAGGCATTACCGGTGCGAAATCCATCAAGACATTGGTCGTTGAGGATTCCATCAACAAAGACTTTGATAAAGATACTTCTCTGATGGAGAAGACCTCTGTTCATGCGACGAGATACAGCGCCGCCTTCTCAGCAGCAGTTACTATGATGAGTTCAGCGGCCTTGGCGATTGTATTATGGCGAGGCGGCATCATCACGATGGAAGGTGTCATCATGATCGGTACGCTTTCTGTCTTTATGAACTATGCATTGAATATGCTGGAGCCGATTCAGGGCATCATCGGCAGCATCTCTGCACTGATTGCCATTCAGGTTAATATTGAGCGCTTTACCAAGCTGCTGGAAACACAGTCGGATGTTGCGGATTCTCCAGAAGTCGTTGCAAAGTACGGTGATACTTTCAATCCAAAGAAAGAGAACTGGGAACCGCTTCATGGCGATGTTGAGTTCAAGGATGTTTCCTTCCAGTATCCAGATGGAAATGAAATGGTGCTGGAGCACTTTGATCTGAAGGTGCCGCAGGGTACCAATGTAGCAATTGTCGGTGAAACAGGAGCCGGCAAGTCTACGCTGGTCAACCTTGTCTGCAGGTTCTTTGAACCTACTTCTGGACAGGTGCTGATTGACGGCCGGGACGCCAGAGAAAGAAGCCAGCTGTGGCTCCATTCCAATATTGGTTATGTTCTGCAGACACCGCATCTGTTCTCAGGTTCGGTCAGAGACAACTTGAAGTACGGCAATCCAGATGCGACAGACGAAGATATCTGGAAGGCACTGGAGCTTGTCGATGCGGTATCCGTTGTAAACAAGATGGAGAAAGGCCTGGATTCTGAAGTCGGTGAAGGCGGCGACATGTTGTCAACAGGTGAGAAACAGCTGCTCTCCTTTGCCAGAGCAATCTTGGCAGACCCAAGGATCCTAGTCTTGGATGAAGCGACAGCTTCCATTGATACCTTAACGGAAAAAGCTATCCAGGATGCAATCTTTACCGTGATCAAGGGCAGAACAAGCTTTGTGATTGCCCACCGCTTATCAACAATTGTGGATGCAGATGTCATTCTTGTGGTTCAGGATGGCAAGATCATCGAACGCGGCAAGCATAATGAATTAATGGCAGCGCATGGTCATTACTATGACCTCTATACAAGACAGTACGAAGAAATGGTCACAAACATGGTCAACTAGGCGGTGCAGGCATGCATCGTCTTTTTGTTTGCTATAATGTGTATATTAGTATTGGAAATCAAGGAGAGATCATATGCTGCTGGCTGGCTATAAAGATGAACAAGAATGGATCCTTTCCAGATGGAATCTGACATACAAAGTTGGCTGGGACAGTATCTGCAAGGCTGTCTCTGCTTCCTATGATTCTTTTGATGCACCAGAAATACTGGTGGATGATGAAAAGGTAAATATTAGATCCAAGACAGATATTCTGAACTTAGAAGAGAAAAGCAGGATGACCATCCGCGGGATGTCAAAGATCCTCAAGGCGCCGATCATGATTACTTTCTACAACCAGATGCAGGCAGTTGATGTCAATATTGCCAAGGCTGTACCTGAATTCATTGGTACAGATTATCAGAAACTGAATATGTCGCTCTGTCAGCTCCTCGACAGCATGGAACTGGCCATGTACCGTAAATAGGGAAATATATATGCAGACAAAATATGTAGATGGAAATGATACGTTAGTTGTATTGATTACAGGAAATGAAGAAAATCAGGATCTGATTGAAGCACTTCCATACTCTTTTCTGCTGGTCAGCAGTAATGACTGGAACAGAGAACTTTCTCCATGGCCTGCTAAGAAAGTATTAAAAGGCGGAGGTGACTTCCAGGGCGAAGCAGATCAGTTTTTAAATGAAGTATTAAAAAATGAGCGTCTTCACCAAGAATGGAAACATCGTATTATCTGCGGCTATTCATTAGCAGGACTGTTCTCTTTGTATGCATGTACAAAGACAGATCTGTTCGATGGCTGTGCCTCTGTATCTGGATCTTTATGGTATCCAGGTTTTACCGAATATCTGCAGAGGAATCCTGCACAGATCAAGAGATTATATTTATCCTTGGGTGACCTGGAAAAGAACAGCAGGCAGCAGCTGCTGAGCACAGTGGAAGATAAGACAAAAGAAGTTCAAAAAATTGTCTCTGCATACGCAGAAACATCCTTTGAGATGAATCCAGGCAATCACTTTAATGACCCGAATGGAAGAATCATTAAGGCGCTGAGAACTTTTTTATGATAAAAGAAAAGGTGCTGCTGCACCTTTTCATCTGATTTGACTGTTGTATCGTTCAAAACGATATTTCTGCTTAATGTCAGGATATTTTTCATGATCTACTTCACTCATGAACATTTCATATGGTCTGGCATAGGTACGGCAGTCACCATACAGAGCCTGATAGATCATGAGCTTTTCTTTTGTTTCTGTATGCTCTGCTTCACCAATGATCTGATATAAATACTGTGTTCCTTCATGATGAAGCTCACGCTTGAAGTGGCATACGATGTCACCTCGGTTGAATTGTCTTGTCATGCTTCCTCGATTTCTATTTTCTGATTGTTATGGAAACTGTATGCATAGGCAGAGACAGCTAGACCTGGATATAAAGTCTTTAATGCTCTGCGGTAGGCATTCAATTGATCAGAGTAACGGCTGCTGATCTCTGCTAAGGAGGCGTTGTCTGTCTTGAAATCAATCAGGATGATCTCATCAGACAGGATGGAGATAAAGTCCATCGTACCTGTCATGCGGAAAGTGCTGTCCTCAATGTAGAATGGATATTCTTTGTGAATTTCACCCTTGAGGCATTTTTGATAGAGTGCTGACTGACTGAAGGCATACAGTGCATCTGGATCTGGAGAGTCTTTGAGCTCTTCTTTTGTCCAGGAAGTATTCGGCATGGATGCTGCCCATTCATGCATCAAAGTACCATATGCTTTACCGCTGGTCTTCTTTGTCGGATCTAGCGGAGGAAGTGATGTTGTCTCTGTTGAACTTGGTGTTGAGATTGCTGGGAAGACAGCAGGCTGTTCAGTAAAGGACGGCAGTTCTGCTTTGCCTGGCTTTTGATATGGAAGATTGACAATGGACATATCTGGAGTGACATGGATATGCTGGAAATACGGACCATCCATCAATGCCGGAAGAATCAGGCCTGTCATGCCGCGGCGTGCATTTAATAACGATAACGTAATCGGCTGATAATCATATTCTCTGTTCAATGTATCAACGATGTACAGCCTGCGTTCGGCACGGGTCAAAGCGACATACAGAAGGCGGGTGAACTCTTCGATATCTTCCAGATTTTTTTTGTATGCAACTGCAATCCGCTGGATCGTTGGTCTTTCTGCACGCCAAGGCATATCTAAATGCTTCAGGCCAAGACCAAGTTCTTCATCAACGAGAATTGGTTCTTTTCCATCCTGGAAAGCATTCTTTCCTGTGCTCCAGATAAAGACGATCTCATACTGCAGTCCTTTGGAATGGTGAATGGTTGTAACAGTGACAACATCATCATCTTTTCCTTTGGACATAGCTTCGGAAGAACGCTCATCTTCTGAAACAGTCATGTTTTCCAGGAACTCCGAAAGATTCAGCGGATTGGAAGTAACTGTCTGCTCAAACAGGAAGTCAAAGTTGGCTTTCTGACTTTCATCCAGACGATTGAAGAAATCATGACGGTTGGCAATTTCAGTAAGCATCGCTGCAATGCCTTTCTTCACAGCGGTCTGGTTCAGTTCATCCATCTCTTTCAGCACTTCCGGATGATCTGCTTTAACAGCGTCTAGCATATTTTTATGATGGATCTTCATCTGAGCCAGTTCTTCATCAGAGATATTGTAAAAGGAAGAAGTCAGCACAGAGAGAAGAGAGATGGTGTCTGTTGGATCAGACATGACGGAACACATGGAAAGGATCGTCTGACATAATTCGGAACGATAGAAGCCTTCTCGGGTATCGATATCATATGGAATGCCGGCATGGTCAAAAGCAGACTTCAGATACAGTTTATCCGCATGAGACCTTGTCAGGACTGCAATCTTTTTATATGTCAGGGCTGGATCTTCATGACGCAGTTCAATGATCTTCTGCGCAATCCAGGCGGCCTTGAGTTCTTTTGACGATGGTTCTTCATCATCAGAAGATTCTGGTTCGCTGTCTGTTTCCTGATCATCAGTCTGTTCCTGCACAGGTGCTGCAATCTCGGCAAAGACAACTGGAACCGGTTCTTTTTCTCCCTGGTATTCTTCATTTCCGATGGTCACATGATCCAGTTCACCGTAGACATCCTTTGCGCCCGGCACATTCATGATGCGGTCAAACAGGAGATTGGTGAAGTGGACAATGGAATCCTTGGAACGATAATTGTGACGCAGTGTGATCAAATGATTGTCTGGGTCCTGCATCAGGGTGCGCATCAAAGACGGCTTTGCCTGACGGAAGGCATAGATAGACTGCTTGACATCACCAACCCGGAAGACATTGTCTTTCTTGGCAATACGTTCAATGATAGCGTTCTGCAGTTCACTGGTATCTTGGAATTCATCAATCATGATCTCCTGGAGACTGTCTCGGATAATCTCTGCAACAGTACCGTTGTTCTTGGTCAGGATATCAAGGGCGTAACGCTCCATATCTGAGAAGTCGATACAGGCATTCTTGATCTTGTATGTATGGAATCTTTCACGGCTGTTCTTTGCCAATGTAACAAGATTCTTTACAAATACTGACATTTCCTCTGCGTCATTCAGATACTGCTTTTCAGTGTATCTTTGACTGAGAAGTTTTTTGACTTTCTCATCCATTTTCTTGCGCAGGTCCGTATATGGCTTGTTTTTTGTACTTGGCGGAGTAGGCGTGCAGGCTAAGATATCGAGTGCGTCACAATAGGCACTGTAGTTCTGTTCCTTCGCCTGGTTCATGCAGTTCTCCAAGGCAATGATCTTCTGCTGCATCTTGACTGGATCTACTTTTTCGTCGCCATCACCATAGACCTTCATCATGTCGAGGTCAGATCTGATATTGCCTAAATCCAGCGCAAAAGACAGAAAGAAGTTCCTGCGGATCTCTTCAGGGAAGTCCTTGAAATGCGAGACTGCCGGATAGAGTGAGATGGTCTGACGGTACCACGCATCAGGATCCATGACACTGTCTGCACAGTTATTGATCTTCATGACTGCCTCATAAAGAGAATCATAGTCTTCACTGCGTGGGGAGAACCAGGAAGCCAGTCTGACGGCACTCTGCGGGTCCTGCCGAGAGAATTCGTCATAGCAGTCAAGGAATGCCTGATTCTGCATTGCCTGCTTTACACCCTCAGAAAGAACGTGGCTGGCGGCAGCCGGATCAAGGCCGATGACGTTGTAGTATTTTGAATGATAGACAAACAATAGGAATCGATAGTTGTGATATTTGCGGCATCCAAGCCGATGAGCTGTTCATTCAGATAATTCAGCAGTTCTGGATCCTGTGTGTTTTTGATCTCTTCATGCAGCTGCTTTGCAAGGCGTTTCTTCATTTCGCCAGCGGCGGCTTCTGTAAAGGTGACAGCCAGGATCGCCTGGATAGGAATTCGGTCCGCGACACAGCGCTTCATCAATCTTGCAACAAGGACACCTGTCTTGCCGGCACCGGCAGAAGCAGATACAAGGATTGAAGTATCTTTTGTATTGATGGCTTCTGTCTGTTCTGCGTCAAAATGCATTGCCATATCAGTCACCCTCCTTTCTCTGCTTCAAAGAAATATCCTTCATGACCAAAGGAGATGCTTTGCGGTATTCTCCAGCGAACCGGCAGACAGCGCGGTAGTCGCAGAATGTACATGCACCTTCGACAGGAGACAATGAAATCTCGCCGGAAAGCAGATGGTCATGGAAATAGGTGTAGAGCTGTTCAATGCACTCCTTCGTCAGATTGTAATCCATCATGGTCTTTAGACCGACGATATGCTTATTGTCTTCATCCAGTTCTACTTTGCGGTCTTCGAAAGTCCAGCCGCGCATACGGCGGGCTTTCATGAAGTTATCCTGATATGTATTTTCATTCATCTCTGTTTCGGTGACGACGGATTTGGATACAGAAGCTGCTCCGACACTGAATGGAACATCTTTCAGGGAATAGTAGTATGCACCGGCAGGCTTCTTGTCAATCAGTTTCTGGGCAACAATCAAATAGCTCAGCAGCTGCAGATATAATCCTGCCTTGACACCATTCTCCGGCAGCTTATGGTCGGATGATTTATAGTCAATGATCCGCAGCAGGTCATTGCATGTATCAATTCTATCAATGATGCCGCGCAGATGAACACCGTCGACAATATCTTCTTCAAAATGATGTTCCGTTTCGGATGGGACAAACGAAGTGTGCTGTTCCATATCCAAAAGGAAATGAAGAGAAGTACTCAGTCCTTCAATCATTCTCTCCTGGGTCGCACTCATTCTCTCGGTCTCATTTGGATGGGTCATCTTTAAGGCATCAAAGTATGGCGAGAGGATCCTGCGGATCTCTTCATCAGTGATCTCGGCATATTTCTCATGAAGCGTGTTGACAGAATTTTCCATGACTGCATGCTGGATGGTGCCGATGGAAGCTGCATCATTGGCTTTCAGCTGCGGGCCTCGGACGTTCAGTCCAGACTGGATGAAGTATGCATAAGGACAGGAGAACCAGCGCTCAATGGTAGAAATTGAACCGGTGATCCTGCCGTCTGGGGCAAATAAAGCATGCGCGGTATCATTGGATAATGCATGTGCTGCAGGTTCCTTTTGCTTCAGGATATCGAGTTCCCACTTCTTTTCACTGTCTTTCGCAAATAAGGATTCCACTTCCAGCGCCAGCTGGATCTCATGACCGGCATAGTCATTGGTTGCATAGGAATAATAGATGGTGCCTTGACTGCTTTCGCCAATCCAGTTCAGCTGATCCATATAAGATGCATGACGCACTGCTAAAGAAGGATAGTGTGCGGTGCGCTGAACATACGCTTCATCAAAGAGTCCCTTCTTGGCAGGAAAACCTGGATAGTTCTTTCCGCTGCATCCTAATACATATGTATCGTCCCGCGTAGAGACAGGATGCGTCAGATCAGTCACTTCACAGAAATCAGTATGATACAAGGAAGAAGATGCGGTCATTTCGTCGATTGTCTCAATCAGGAAAGGAACTTCTTCTTCCTTGAGACTGTGTAAAATACTCTGCAGGGTGGAACGGATCTCCATGCCTGTATTCAGTTCGGCTTGATCACTCAGATAGGAAGATCTCTGCATGACTGTGTATGCATGTTCAAAAATCTCCTGCGGTGTACTGGACGACATCAGAAGATTGTAGTCTTCACGGATGGCATCTAAATAATCCATGCATTCATCATCCAGTTTCTGATAGGACTGTGCTTCGTTCTTGAAAGGACCGGCCGCAACCGTATCAGCAATTCTTTCCGGAAGAGTAGCATCACGCATTCGCTGCATAAAGTAATTATATAGATACAAAGGGCATGGCTGATTGAAGGCATCATACTGCAGTGCCTGCAGGAACGCACCTCTGCTCTTTTCATGGGCAAGTCTGCAGAGAGCTGCAAAGATATGCGGGATATGCAGGATGCTGTGTTCCTTGATGGCAGAGAATGGAATATGGTAGCGGGCAAAGACCTGCTTTACCACAGGATATTGGTTTGCATAGTCACACAGTACGATATTGCATGACTTACCAGACCGGCAGATATTCTGCGCAGCTGCTTCAATTTCCTGACGTGTATTCAGACCATAGCGGAGTTCCTTCTGTGGAGAACCCTTAACAGCAGCGTGTATTGGAAAAATATTCCGCAGGAGCTGATCAATTCATAATGATATTCATCACTGTAGAAAGCAGGGTACAGTTCAATATCCATGCCTTTCAAAGAATTAATGATTTGATTCCTGCTGTCATGAATCTTCTTCTCAGCTAAGTCCAAAGTAAAAACAGATGCCAGGATCTTCTGCAGTTCTTTTTCATTTCGGTATCGACAGGGAGGTCATTCTCAGTGATTCCCCATAACATGCATTCCTTGGCAAAGGAAAGGATCTCATCCAGGAAGGCCGGATACTTGAACATGTCCCGGTAGATTGGGAACGCATCTTGATGATCATCCAGAAGCTGCTTAATTAACAGCAGCGTCTCTGTTTTCTGGTCACGGTCTTCCTTCATGACAGACGTCAATGAAAGGACCTGAACATCTGTGAGTCTGCCTTGATGCAGAGCGGCGGCATCGTGCATGATCTGATTCTTCTGGTACTGATTCGCAATGATTGTTTTCATAAATACTATTTTAGTATGAAAACAAAGAAGACACTACCAATCTTGACACTGAAAACAAAAAACTGGACAAAGTATAAAAATGAAATGTGAACGGAAATCTTTTTGAGTTTTTTAGATATTGTACTTATAATAGTTTCAGTGATAGTACAGAGGAGAGCTTATGTCTGTTTGTGAGATCTTGAGCGCTAAAATTGACGAAAGAAAACAAGGAAGCGACTGCACTTTTAATGGATATCTGGAAGATTATCTAGGCATGGAGGATAATCAGCTGGAAGATGTTTTAAAGGCAGCGTTTGAAAGTATTCTGCAGGAAGAACCAGATGCAAAGATCATTACAAATCTGAGACATGAGATCAGCAAAGATGCCGTCAGCAATCAGATCATCCGTTACAAGGATATCTTCAAGCTCAACAGCAGACCATTAGTCACTCCGTACATTATTTACGCTGAACATGAAGACGGTGAAAGCAGAGCTCTGCTTGTCCTGCCGTATTCCAAGGCAAATTATCTCTATGGGAAAGGCATGTACTACTGTCTGACTGAACCAGGAAGTGAATTTGCGGAAGTGAAAAATGAGATCGTCTCGATTGCTTCTGAAAGCAGCGCTGAGATTGCGAAAGTCTTTACCGATATGTTCATTGAAAAAGCAGGTGCACTGCAAAGAACACTGGACAAGAAGTTCTTCACCAACTATGAGGAGCTGAAGGCAACTGCCTTGGCTGCGGCGGAAGAAGAGAAGCAGAATGCCATTGATACACTGCCGGCCTTGGAAGACCGCACGCAGCAGATCTATCAGTATGTAGTTCATTGGTTCCTGCTGAAGAAAGTCCTGTACGTTCAGTACATGGTCAATAAGATCATCCTGAAGACGGAACATGACGGCAACGTCAAAAAGCAGAGGAACCAGGCAAAGATCAATGCGGATTCCGTTGTTTTCCTGTCATACTCAGAAATGTGGAGAGTCGGCACAGAATCTGAGGAAACCGAACAGAAGTAAACACAGTCAATCAGAATATCTGTCTTCGGGCAGATATTTTTGTTTCAGAATGACTGCTTTTCCTGAGCGGAAATGTTTATAATAATGAGACCTATGATATAATTTTGAGGATTTGAAGAGGGATTGAGCATGAGAGATTCTAGAAACAACGGATGGATCATATTTCTTGTTTTCTTAATAGCGACAGGAGGATTCGGCGGATGGGCACTGCTGCCGATCATTGTCGTCATTTTTGTGATAGTTGCGATTGTCCTGGCTGCTTCCAACTCTGCAAATAAGCAGGACAGCCGGAATGCATATCAGAGAGGCTACCGCCGTACATCGGGCTACCGCAGAGATACTTCAGCAGCCACTTCTTTTTCTGCTGCGGACATCGCAAAGATCAATATTTATCTGCGTTCCTATTTCCGCACCAGCAGAGTATTCCACGTCAGTTCATCTCTTGATCTGCGGATCCACGGTTCGACCTATGCGTCCTTAAGATCATTGGATGTATACCGGGACGACACTTACATCTGCAGTCTGGATGACTTTCAGAACAGATATCCTGATTCATACAGCGAGATCATGAAGAAGCTGGCTGGCCTTGCACAGGCTGGCGCACCGGCTGAAGTATTTGATGCAGAGGTTTCAGAAACTGCGCCGCAGCAGGCACCGCAGCCGCAGGCTCAGTCAGATGAACCGGCTGAAAAGAATGCACAGTACTATATCGATACCATCAACGCTCTGAACAATAACATTCCGGATGAAGAAATCACCAACGGGCTGTATGAAACAACTTCTTTATTGAAGCAGATCCAGACCCTGGAACTTAAATTCCCGAAAAGCAGAACAAAGCTGTCCAAACTATATGACTACTATCTGCCAATCCTGATCCGTGTCCTGAAGCAGTTCGAAAATCTGCAGGATGCGAAATTTGATGAGAATTATCAGCCGGTCAAGGATAAGCTGACGAAGACCATTCATTTGATCAATGATGCAATGCGCACCATTATTTCATCGATGACAGATGCAGATATGCTCAATCTGTCAGCGGATCTTTCCACTTTGGAAGCGCTGCTCCAGAAAGACGGACTGACCGGTGACCAGATGAAGGCGCAGACAAAAGACGGGGAACAGTAAATGAATGACGATCGTAAAAAAGAAGAAAAAGAACGGTTGATGAAGGAAGTCCTCGGTAAAAAAAGAGCGTATGAAGATGAGGACAATGAAACTGGTGATGACATCAAGCTTTCAATGAATGATGAAGCCCAAAAAGAGGCAGACAGCGGCAGTACCACCATTAAAAAAGCAAGTGATGCGATGGAAGCCCTCAATGCCATTCTAAAAAAACAGCAGAAGGATCTGGCGGACTTGACCAAGAAGAGCGAGGAGATCAATCCGATTGGCGTCAGTGATCAGGAACTTTCTGAAATGGAAAAGAATCTGCAGGCTGACTACGGCGTTAAATCAGAAGAGAAGCCGGCAGTACCAGCCGATCCTGATACAAAAAAGATTTTTGATGAAACATATCAGAGTGTCAATGAAGAAATCAAAGGACAGCTGGAGGCTGTAAAAGGTCTTGTCACAGCCTTCCGCAGACCATATGTCATGGGTGTGGAAGCAGGACAGCCGAAGAATGTCATCCTGATCAGCGGTCAGGAAGGGACAGGACGCCATGGCGCCGTGACAGCCGTGGCAGACAAGCTCTGCACAAGTCATTTATTTACGTCCAAGGAAGTCTATACCATCGATATGTCCCGCTACTCCTCCGGTTCCCAGGAACAGATCTTCCTGCAGGATCTTTATGAGGCATTGAGCGGTGACGGGTCGGTCATCTGCTTTGAGAATTTTGAGACCGGTTTCCCAGCATTTTTAAGAATGATCAATTCTTTGGCAACCACCGGAAAACTGGTGCTGTCTAAGCGTTATGTCCTGGCCAAGGGCATCTTAGTCGAGAATCAGACCGGTCTTGTCAAAGATTCTGTCGATGAGCTGGATGCGGATGGCAAATATCTGATCTTTATTACTGATAAGAAACCAACAAAGGTACAGGATGCCTTCGGTGCAGACTTTATGTACCATGTACTGGATACAGTCGTATTCAAACCGCTGGATGAAGACGCGGTCAATGCTGTCATTGAGCAGAAGAACACTGATTAATCCAGAAAGCTGCCGAACATTTAAAGATCCAGCTGACTGTCAATGATGAGTCAAGGCATGGGTCCATCAGCACTTTGACAAGACGAGAGGTGCAAATCGATTGCAGATCTCTATCATGATTTCTATGTCACCCTCTCCCAGGCAGTTCTGGATGAGAACTTGGGAAATAATGAATCTGTCACGGCATCTGTGAATAATGATGTGCCGGAAGTTTCCATTCATGAACGGCAGATCAAACTTTCCCCGGAAAAGACGAGCAGTGATAAATTGAAATTGCGTCCGTCAATGCAGAACTGGAAGGCATTGTCGGTCTGATATGGT